>Ga0209460_1000093_pt1 | contig 136797 bp, 129 predicted proteins | sample EBPBio132013_DNA_FD_185868 | JGI IMG/M metagenome (GOLD analysis project Ga0209460, IMG submission 185868) | Wastewater treatment Type I Accumulibacter community from EBPR Bioreactor in Madison, WI, USA - Reactor 2_5/13/2013_ DNA (SPAdes)... | ecosystem: Engineered > Bioreactor > EBPR >... | reverse complement strand
CAACCCCACCCACCGACCCCACGGGATCGTGGCGTCCATCTGCTCCAAGAACTTCTCCCGGCGCGAAACCCGCCGCCGGTTGCCGTACTCGACGTCGGTGAAGGAGAGCTGCTCACTGTCCACGACCTCATCATTTCCCGACCCGCCCGGCCGAGCCAGCCACCAGGCCGCACAGTCCTAAAGATCAGCGCTTCCCTAGTGACGCCCACGCAGTCTTCAAGGGCGCCATCGCGACCGTTTGTTCACCCGGTGCAAGGGTGCGTAGGGCGTGCAGCGCGAGAATGACGAAATGATCGGCCGGCGCCGGGGCGGGGATGTTGTGGTGGGCCAGCCGGACGATGCGGTGGGCAGCCCACAACCGTTCGAACGCCGACTGCGGATCGGCCAGCATTCCAGGAAAATTCGCGTGCAAGTCGATCGTGGGCGGCCACCCAGGGATCGTGAAGGCGGTGGCGTGCATGCCGATGGCCATCGCGTCTGTCTGCTCGCCGGAATAGCGGGTCCACCCATATTCATGCACGAGATCGACGGCATCCCGGACACGTGCAGGATCGCACAGGATGTCGACATCGCTCGATAGTCCCCCCGTCCTCAGCCCTTGAGACACCGCTACAGGACCTTTGACGAAGAGCACCCGTATGTCCTCGGTTGCCATTGCTCGTGCGGCCACCGCATGAGCGAGGTGGGTTGCCTCGGCGAGCGTCAGTTCGGCGGTCACGAACGGTCCGCCGGTCCGATTAAGCCTTGGGCCAGCACGTTCGTCACGAAGTCGATGATCCCGCGCCGAACCTCGTCCGGATCGCCCTCGAAATTGGTCACCAGCTCGTCCAGCGTTTCACCCTGGGCAATGGCGCTCCAGAGAATCGCTCCGGTCGCGTCGAGTCGAGTGGGAAGCGCCGTGAACGGGGGAGCCAGCTTCACCAGGACGACGCGGTCATCGTGGTGCACCCAGGCGACCGACTCATCGATGACCCAGGGCCCGGTCCGCCCGATCGTCTCCACGACGCGAATTGTGCCGCAAAGACCTCACCGCCCGAAAACGCCTACAGGCGTGGAATGAGTCCTGACTCGGAAAATCGCCGCCGGAAGGCCTGATGGCTGAACCGCCGCTCCCACAGCTGCCGTGGCGTAGTCCCGTAGCCAGAATCGGCGACGGCGGCCGCCACCCGGGCGAGGGCCGCGGTGAGGTCGGGGACGTCGGCATACCGGAACACGGCTCCCGCCCCGGCCTCCTCGATCTCGCCGGCGAGGGCGACCTCGTCGGAGACGACGACGGGCAGGTTCGCCGAGAGGGCCTCGGCCACGGCCATCCCGAAACTCTCCGGCCCCGGGCAGACATAGACGTCCGCGGAGGCGAGCGGCGCGATCCGCGCATCGCCCCACAGGGGACCGGTCCAGGTGATCCGGTCGGCGACCCCAAGCTCCGCGGCGAGCGCGGTGAGGCCGGCGATGACCTCCGGGGGGCCGTCGCCGACGATGCTCAGGTGCACCCGCAGCCCGCATGGCGCGGCCGCCAGCCCCGCGACCGCCCGGACGAGGTCGTCGAGCCGCTTGAGCGGGTGGATGCGGGTCAGGGTGACCAGCTGGAGGACGCCGGGGTCGTGCGAAGCGGTGTCGCGCTTGCCGCGCAGGTCCTCGGTGGCGAGTTCGACCACGGGGTCGCGGTCCGGGATGCCGGGGAAGGTCCCGATCGAGGAGCGCTTCTCGCGCTCGGTGGTCCACCAGATCCCCGCGCCGCCGCGCACGACCCAGTGTTCGACGAGCCCCCACCACAGCAGTTTCTTGAGGTGTTTGGCGGGATAGCGGTCCTTGACGAAGTGACTCCAGGAGCCGTGCGCCACGCAGACGTATGGCGTGCGCCGGACCACGCAGGTGGCCGCGGTGAGCGGGTTCCACGGGTCCCAGGGGCCTTCGAGGGTGACCAGGTCGGCGCCGGCGACGAGCCGGTGGGTGGCGCGGATTCGGCCGCCGAGGTTCGTCGGGAGCGCGACGATGCGCGCCCTGCTGCGGGTATGCAGTGCGGCCGGGTCCCCGGCGATGCGGCGGGCCGCAATGGCGATGTCGTGCTCGTCGGCGAGTGCCGCGCTCGACGCGATGACGGCGGTGAAGATGCCGCCGTCATCGGCGTCGAGGGAGGAGCGGAAACGGGCGATCCGCAATTCAGGCGCTCGGCTTCTCCGTCAGTCGATCCACGATGGTGTTCAGCGTCGCGGACGGCCGCATGACGGCGCTGGTCTTGTCTGGGTCGGGGCGGTAGTAGCCGCCGATGTCGGCGGGGGAGCCTTGGACGCCGAGCAGCTCGTCGTTGATCTGCGCCTCGCCGGCGGTGAGGTCCTCGGCAGTGGACGAGAAGGCGCCCGCGAGCTCGGCGTCGTCGGTCTGCTTGGCCAGCTCCTGCGCCCAATACATCGCGAGATAGAAGTGGCTGCCGCGGTTGTCGATCTGACCGACACGGCGAGCCGGCGACTTGTTCTCGTCGAGCAGGCGCTCGGTGGCCTTGTCGAGGGTGTCGGCGAGGATGCCGGCGCGGGCGTTGCCATCGGTCTCGGACAGGTGACGCAGCGACTCGGCCAGCGCGAGGAACTCACCGAGGCTGTCCCAGCGCAGGTAGTTCTCCTCGACCAGCTGCTGCACGTGCTTGGGTGCCGAGCCGCCGGCCCCGGTCTCGAAGAGGCCACCGCCGTTCATCAGCGGCACGACGGAGAGCATCTTGGCGCTGGTGCCGAGCTCGAGGATGGGGAAGAGGTCGGTGTTGTAGTCACGCAGGACGTTGCCGGTCACCGAGATCGTGTTCTCGCCCTTGCGGATCCGCTCGACGGAGAGCTTCGCGGCGTCGGCGGGGGCGAGGATGCTGATGTCGAGGCCCTCGGTGTCGTGCTGCTGGAGGTATTCCTCGACCTTCGCGATGAGGTTGGCGTCGTGGGCGCGGGACTTGTCGAGCCAGAAGACCGCGGGGTCGCCGGTGGCGCGGGCGCGTGTGACGGCGAGCTTGACCCAGTCCTGGATCGGGGCGTCCTTGGTCTGGCAGGCCCGCCAGATGTCGCCAGCCTCGACCTGGTGCTCCATGAGCACGTCGCCGGCCGAGTTGACGACCTGGACGCTGCCGGGTGCGGACATCTCGAAGGTCTTGTCGTGGCTGCCGTATTCCTCGGCCTTCTGTGCCATGAGCCCGACGTTGGGCACCGAGCCCATGGTGGTGGGGTCGTATGCGCCATTGGCCCGGCAGTCGTCGATGACGGCCTGATAGATGCCGGCATAGGAGGAGTCGGGGATGACGGCAAGAGTGTCGGCCTCGGCGCCGTCGGGGCCCCACATGTGGCCGGAGGTGCGGATCATCGCGGGCATGGAGGCGTCGACGATGATGTCGCTCGGGACGTGCAGGCCGGTGATGCCCTTGTCGGAGTTGACCATCGCGAGGCTGGGGCCGTCGGCCATCGCCTTGTCGAAGGTAGCCTTGATCTCGGCGCCGTTGTCGAGCGAGTCGAGTCCGGCGAGGACGGCGGCGAGGCCGTTGGTGCCGTCGAGGCCAGCGGCCAGCAACTGCTCGCCGTATGCCGCATAGACGTCCTTGAAGTAGGCGCGGACCACGTGGCCGAAGATGATCGGGTCGGAGACCTTCATCATCGTCGCCTTGAGGTGGACCGAGAAGAGGACGTCTTCGGCCTTGGCGCGGGCGACCTGCTCGGCGAGGAAGGTGTCGAGGGCGGCCGCACTGATGAAGGTGCCGTCGACGACCTCGCCGGCCAGGACCTTCAAGCCGTCCTTGAGCACCGTCTCGGCGCCGTCGGTGCCGAGGTGCTTGATCGTCAGGGTGTCATCGGCGGGGAGGACGACGGACTTCTCGTTGCTGCGGAAGTCGTTCTGGCCCATGGTCGCGACATTGGTCTTGCTGTCGCTGCTCCACGCACCCATGGAGTGGGGGTGGTTGCGGGCGTAGTTCTTGACCGATGCGGGGGCGCGGCGGTCGGAGTTGCCCTCGCGCAGCACGGGGTTGACCGCGCTGCCCTTGACCTTGTCATAACGGGCGCGGGCGTCGCGCTCCTCGTCGGTCTTGGGCTCGTCCGGATAGTCCGGCAGGGAGATGCCCTGGGACTGCAGCTCGGCGATGGCCGCCTTGAGCTGGGGGACCGAGGCGGAGATATTGGGCAGCTTGATGATGTTGGCCTCGGGCGTCGTGGCCAGCTCACCCAACTCGGCGAGCGCGTCCCCCACGCGCTGGTCCTCGGGCAGGAGGTCGGCGAAGGCCGCCACGATGCGCCCCGCGAGGGAGATATCGCGCGTCTCGACCTCCACGCCGGCCGTGGAGGCGAAGGCCTCGACGATCGGGAGGAAGGAGTACGTCGCCAGCAGCGGCGCCTCATCGGTCAGGGTGTAGATGATCTTGGCCATCTCTTTGGCTTCTCCTTCTCGGTCATGCTCCGCACACGTCGTGTCACCACAGGTTATCGAGACCTTCGGGCCACCTCTGACGTTGGCCTCGTGCCCCTAGTGGTCTGTCCCAGTGGTGGTTACCTGGTTGAGGGCGACTCGGCCGCGGGTGACTTTCTCCAGGATGGACTCGGCTGATGCGGTCCAGACCAGCGGTCGAGTGCTGTGGGTCACTCGCCCCTCCGGCTAGGGGCGCCGCGGCGCGTCACGTGAGAGCCTGCACCCGTGCCCGACGACGCCCGCGATCTCGACGCCGAGGTCCGCTACGCCGCGAGCCCTGACGTCGCCTGGGTGGAGGGGCCGGACCGGGTGGCGCTCGTCGACCTCCGCGACCCGGCCTCGGCCACGCCTCAGCTGTGCCCGGAGCCGGCGGCGAGCCTGTGGCGGGCTGTCGCGGAGGGGCCGAAGGGGGAGTCCCAGCTCGTCGCGCTGGCGAACGACGTCGTCGGCGAGCAGGCGGAGGCCCTCGTCGCGGCCTTCCTCGAGGCGTTAGCCGGGGCGGGTCTCGTGGTGGCGACGTGACGGGCAGTGCGAGCCAGGGTGAGGACCTGACGCTTGCAGAGGCGGTCCCGCTCGGCACGGTGCTCCTGCAGCGGCTCCTGGCCGACGCTGGGGTGCGGTCCTTTGCCATCAAGGGGCCTGCTTTCGTCGAGCTGGGCGTCCGCGCGCCGAAGGAGAGTCACGATGTCGATCTCTTCATCCACCCGGCCGACCGCGCTGCCGCTGCTGCCTGCCTGACAGGGGCTGGGTGGTTCGTGCTCGGTTACGACCTCCCCCCGGAGATCGACGACATCATCTACTCGACGACCTACGGGCACGACATGCTGCCGTGCACGGTCGACGTCCACCACGTGTACCCGGGGCTGCTCGCCGATCCAGGGTTGGTCTTCGAGGCGCTCTGGTCAGAGCGCACCAGCGTCCCGCTGGCAGGTGCACAGGCGATGGCCCCGGCGGCGGAGCACGCCCTGATCATCGAGGCCCTGCATCGCCTCCGCAGCGCCGAGGAGCAGCAGTGGGGGGATGCGGCGGAGCGCGTCGTTGCGGGCCTGCGCAGGCCTTTCGACCCGCTGACGGTGGTCGCTGCGGCCGATGAGGTGGGCGCTCGCTGGTCAGTGGCGCCGGTGGTCTCCGCGCTCGGCGGGGCCCGCTCTGACAGGACCGCCTGACCCCGGGTTCGAGGCTTGGCGTCGGCAGTGTGGCCCCTACCGTGGGGAAGCGATCATCGCTGCAGTGCTGCGGCGTGCGCCGTGGCGGCTCCCACGTGTGATCTGGGGCCAGCTCCACGTGTCGGACGAGATGGCCCGGTTCTGGGCGGAGACTCACGGGCTGCCCTATCACAACCGCCGCCAGGTCTTTGCGTATCGGGTCCGCCGCCTTCTCAACGGGATGAGGCTGCGGTTCCTCCGCAGGGTGGTGCAGGCGCGATCAGGCGAGCACCGTGGACCTAGCTGACTGTCTGCGGATCGTCCGCGGACACTGGTGCGAAATCGCGGCGTGCGTCTTGGGCGCCATCCTTATCGCGGGTCTTTAGGCCCTCATCCGACCAAGATGTATCAAGCCGAGGCTGCCGTATTCGGGGTCTCGGGAACCTCGAGCTCAACTGCGGAGACGTCGATCAGTGACTCTCTCGCGAAGTCTCGAGTCGCGTCGTACGTCGTTGTCGCCAAGGGCCGAGGGACCGCTGAGGAGGCGGCGAGGATCATGGGCACCGACGCGCCTGCGTCGTCGCTCATCGGCCGGGTCGACGTCAGGCAGCCGCCGGAGACGGTCCTCATCCAGGTGAGGGCGAAGGGGGCTACCCCGCGGTCGGCCACCTAGCTGGCGAACGCGTGGATCCAGGCGTTGGCGACCCAGGTTGAGGGCATCGAGGGCAAGGGTGCCGGGGCGATGCGGGTCGTACCGCAGGAGTCCGCGGCGATGCCGACGCAGCCGATCAGCCCGTACCCGCGACGTGACCTGCCGCTCGCTCTCGTGCTCGGCGTGCTCATCGGTCTGGGCGCCGCCGTGGTGGTCCCAGCTCGACCGGGCTGCCCAGCCCAGAGGACGTGCGGTTGCTCGGGTTCACCGTGCTGTCGAGCCTCCCTGCGACGCGCGCACTAGACCGCTCGAAGGGCCGGACCCCGCTGCTGACCGCGGCGCAGGGTGCGGCTGTCGATCCGGCGGCCAGCGAGGCAATCCGTCGCTTGCGGACCAACCTCAGGTACATGAACGTCGACGACCCACCGCGGGTGATCGTCGTGACGAGCCCCAACGAGGGCGACGGCAAGTCGAACGTGGCGTCCAACCTCGTGGCAACGATGGCCCCGACCGGGCAGCCCACTCTCCTCATGGATGCCGATCTCCGCAGCCGGTCATCGCGACGTCTCTGGGACTGGCTGAGGGCGCCGGTCTCACCGATGTGCTCACCGGGGAGGCGGACGTCGAGGACGTCATGCAGGAGTCGGGCCAGGTCCCGGGCCTCCACATCATCGGCGCGGGCAACCTGCCGCCGACCCCGAGCGAGTTGCTGGGGTCGCGCGCGATGCGCGTCCTAGTCACTGGACTCGCTGAGCACCAACTCATCATTATCGACGCGCCTCCTTTGCTTCCCGTAACTGACGCCGCGATCCTCGGCACGATCGCCGACGGCGTCATCCTCGTTGCCTCAGCGGGCAAGACGCTCGACACGCACATCCAGGGCGCGGCTGACCAGCTCGAGGAGGTCAATGCCCGCCTGCTCGGGGTCGTCCTCAACCGTGCGGCCAAGCGGGAAGCGTCGGCCTACTACGGCGCGCGGACGAAGTACCACGACAAGCCGACGACTTCTACCGCACCGGTGGTGCCAGACAGCGCCAAGCCCGAGAACTCCCGCGGCGAAATTCGGTCGGTGACGTCCCCTGACGGGCGTCTCGGTCGTCGACGCGTCTGAGGAACCCGGCGACGGCTGACCTTTCGACAGTGCCAAGAGCCGGGTGCCAGCTGCATCTGCTGAGTTCTCGGCCTCGCTCTCCTGGTCGGGCAGGGAACGGCGAGTCATGCGTCTTGTCCCTGGTCAGGTCGTCAGGTCGATCTGTGCCCCTGACGAGGCTGCAACATGGGAGCGCCGCCGAGATGTCAGGTGTCGGACCTCCTGGGCTCAAGAGAGCCACTGACGAAGACCTGCACTGTCCGGCTGACGTCAGATCCTCTAGGGAGGAGCTCGCTCAGGGGTAGGCGGGTCGCCCATAGGGCGATGATGAAGGTCGTGAAGAAGCCCGTGGCCGACGCCCAAGCGGCCCCCGTAGCGCCGAAGCGAGGCCCCATGATCAGCAGGAGCAGGACCCCGACGCCCAGACCGATGACCTGGGCGAGCGTCAGGTGCCATCCGCGACCACTCGCGATCAGGATGCTGGCAGAGGCTTGAGTGCCGACGAGGAAGAGTGCCCCGATGAGCCCGATCCAGGTTGGGATCACCGCTGAGGCAAACGCCTGGCCGAAGGCGATGGGGATGGCGTAGGGCGCCGCAGCCGCGAGCACCAACGTGAGGATAGCCCCCGCCAGCAGACTCACCCGGACGACCGACCCGTCCGCAAGCCTGCCGTCGCGCTGATGCTGCGCAGCGACCTGCTGAAATGTCGCGGAGGCTACGGCCAGGCCAAGTGTCGACGGGAGGAGAGCTACCGTCGCAGAGATCGAGTAGATACCGGCTCCAAAAGCGCCGATCACGCCTAGCACGAGGACTTGGTCCAAGCGGTACGACAGTGCTTCGGCGACCTGACTCCCGAAGTAGGGAAGTCCCTCCCTGAGAACCCTCAGCAACGGCTCGCGTCTGACCCCCGACGGCATCTTCACGAGTAGATGCGACGCCACCGCCGTAATGAGATAGGCGCCTGCCTGCGCGATCAGCACGGCCACGACCGAGAGCTCACCTGTCGCCCAGAGCCAGAGCGACACTACGGCAAGCAGCACGCTGGGAGTAAGGAGGACGAGCGAGTAGGCCCCGACACGCCCGCTACCCAGCAGCGCGCTGCCGTCGTTGAGCCACCGGGTGCCAGCCCCTGTGCACGTGACAATGCACCCGACGAGGACCCACTTGATGCCCGATGAGGCGCTTGGAGCGAGTACGGGCAGCAGGGCAGTCGCCACGAGTCCTGAGACCGCGGCGAGGGGCAGGGCCAGGGCGCGAGCCGCGAGAAGATGCTGAGCGGCAGAGGCAGGCGGCTGTAAGGCCCAGATGCGCCTCATCACGCTGGGCAGGCCCCCCGAGAGAAGCAGCGGGAAGAGCAGCATGAGTGAGATGCCCGTGGCGACGACTCCTCGCCCGGACGGGCCGAGCCCCCATGCCGTCAGCGTCAGGGTGAAGAAGCCACACGTGACGGAGCCGATGCGGCTCAGCACCACGGTGAGAGCGGAGTTGGTCAAGTTACCGGGGCCTCGACGTCGTTGCTTTCCGGCACGCAAACGAAAAGCTCGGTGCAAACTCAAAGGGAAAGCGGGGGTCGTCGAGCCATGTGGCTGCGTAGTTGCTCAACTTCATGTTGGAGTTGTCAACGGCAACCACGCGGCGCCCCAGGTGCAGGCCCAGGATCATCGCGTGCAGGCGATCCGTGACGATGGTCTTGCCGGCCGAGAGTAGGGAGGTCCCCAAGGCAAGACGCTTCTGCGCCTTCTGCTCCCAGTGCGCAGGAGGCCGGGTCGCCAGTCGGCGCGCGAACGGTGGCCATTGCGGGCCGTACTTGAGCCTGTGCAGGGCGCGCTTCGGGTATGAGTCGCGTGGCCAGTCGATAGTCCTGCCCGCCTCGATGTCGAGTGCCTCTGCGGCTGCCTCAGGATCCGTGCGAGCGAGGACAACCAGCTCCTGGCGTGGGTCGGGACTATCGATGAAGCCCAGATGGTGAGCCATGTCTGGCACGAGGTGCGGGTGCAGGCCGATCTCGCGCAGCGCGTCGAACGACTGCTGATCACGAGCGGCTAGCCGCACCTCGGGGCGATCAAAAGCTTCTGCCAGGTTGGCGCGGTCCTCGGGGCGGGGGAAGACCACACTCTGGGGAAGTTGAATCAAGACACTCCCGGGCGCCAGACGACGCGCTAGTTCAGTGCGGAAGGTCTCCATTGGGGGATATAGCCCGCCCAGGGTGCCACCGCCTTGGAGTGCAAGAACCAGATCGCCGTGCTCGAGGCCCGGTGGCGTGGTGTAGATCGGATGGATCCCGTCCACAGTTATTCCCCGCCCAGCCCAGTACCTTAGGGTCCCCAGAGAAATCGCCGAGTCCCCGATATTGCTGTAGTCAGGGAAGTCCAGGAAGTTCAGACGAGCCACTCCTTGGTGAAGTGGGCTAAGCCTTTCGAGGGCACTCTCGCGGAGGTCCTCAAGCGCAGATCGGACACTATTTCTCATGAACTATTCCCAATTTTTTTGTGAGACGTGCGTCGCGGACTCTTCCGCTCTGGCACCCAAGATTGCCACAAACATGCAGAAGAATAGGACGCTGGCCATCGAAGGTTGGTATGCGGTGCCGTTCGCAAAGAAGGAGTTGGTTGTCCACATTGCAAAAGCGAAGAATGCAGGGCCGGAGAACGGGTATGGCTCATTCCGCCAGCGTCGCAACAGGCGCAGCCCTAGGAGGATGCAGATGCCCACGAAGGCCCCTCCGCCCACCACTCCGAATACCGATACGAACTCGGCGAACTGATTATGGGCCATCGGCGCGAGTGAGGCTTCTGCAGGCACGAGCGCAGTGCTCGCCATGCCGAAACCGCCTCCGGTCAGGTAGGCAAGAGGCGACCCGAGTGCCTCCAGCCCGGCCCAGTTCTCCATAGGTAGGCGGGTCAAGCGGTCGATCGCGCTGGCAGTGAAGGAAAGGTCGTTCGTCTTCACTCCCGAATCAACGCCAAATGAGATCGCCGTGGCACGTAGGCTTCGGGACAGCGACTCGGACTGCCACACGGCAGCTACGAGGAGCATGACGCTGAAGATAAGCCCGAAGGTCGCGCGGCCAAGGCGCTTGCGTCCTGACAGCGGACCGGTGAGCAAGCCAAGGGCAATATTTGCAATGGCGGCTTTTGACAGCGAAGCGATCCCGCCGATCGATATCGACAGAGTGCTCAAGATTCGCGTACGGCCCGGCAATCCATGCGACAGGGCGATGTATGAGCCCGCAGCAACGCCCAGTGAGGTGAGGCTCCCGAAGACACTCGCATAGCGATCGATCCCTGCCCGCTCGGCGTCAGCTGCGAAGAACGCGATCGGCCCCGTGACAAACTGCAGCGGCACGCTGAGACATCCTATTGCAAAGACCATGACCATGGTGCGCATGTGATCTTGAACGTCGTCGAGAGTTTCGCTGAACGCAGCCAGGGCGAGAAAAATGGGGAAAGCAAAGAGAAAGCGGACGAGTCCGAAAGCGCCAGCAAATGAGCCGCTGATGACTGCGGTGGTCATGAAGCCAAAGATGGACAGCAGTACCCAGAGCGTCGGAACGTTCATCTTGACGATGGGTTTCTTGCCTATCAATCTCGTCAGCACCCAGGCGACCGTGATGGCGTAGACCGTTAGGTAGGGCAGGGCGGCGAGATTTCGCAGAATGTGCAGGTTGACGACAACGAAGACCAGGCCGAATGCGAGACGGTTGCTCAGCAGGATCTTCTTACGGCCGCGCGACGGGCGCATATGCGCGACCTCTCAGCTGTTCGACGAAACCGAGGCGGTTGGCTGCCAGACTCACCACTGTTTGGGCCAGGGTGGAGTTCAGCGCAGGGTGTGAGTCTGACCATGCGAGGACGGCAGCCGCGAATCGCAAGACGGGTCGATGGGCTAGTGCTCCCACCACTGCAGCAAGCGCCTTTTCGCGTGGCGCCCGCGCGGCGCCGGGAACGCTGACTCTCACCGTGGGCACCTGCCGCGCCTCGGGATTCTTCGACAGGACTAGTGGGAGCCCGAAGAAGGCAGCCTTGTGGACTTTGTCCACATACTGCTGCCAGTTCATCTTGACCTCGTGATGCTCAGCCATTGACTCAACTGGGGCCAGACGGTGCTTCAGGCCCGCGCGTGCGCTTCGGAATCCGAAGTCGAGGTCTTCACCGCCATACATGCGGTAGTCCTCGTCATATCCCTCGATGGCGAGGTAGTCTGCCCGCTCGACTGAGTTGTTCATCGACACGAAGCGATGCGGGGGTACTTCTTCACCCTCTGACCGTGCATGCCGAGTGGACTTGAAGCGATAGTAGTTGCTGGTTTGGGCCCAGGTCCTCGGGAAGGAAACGTGGCCAGAAGCGACCACTCTGGGCTGGTCGTGAGCGGCCAGGTGCGCAGCCAAGAATCCAGAGCCGACCCGCAAGTCGTCATCCAGGATGACCAAGAGATCGCCCGTCGATCTGAGTGCACCGGCATTTCGTTTCGTTGCAACCACGTTCTCCGACAGAACATGCTCGGCATGGAGACCACGACGTGCATGAGAGTTGACCAAAGCTCGAGAGTCGGTGGTGGCTGCGTCGCTGTCGACCACGATGACCTCATGGGGGGACTCGGTCTGCTGCGCCAGGTCGTGCAATAGGGCGTCAAGTTCCGCGAGACGATCGTGGGTGGCGATGACGACGCTCACATTGCGAGGCGGCTCCCAAGTCATCGAATACCCGCCCACTGGTGATGCCGCCCAGCGGTGGAGAGGATGAACTTCACCGTGCGCTCGCTCGTGTTGGCGATGAGGTAATCATCGGGGGTGAGATGGCTGACGCCGTGACGCTCGTAGCCGCTCGCCATGGCGACGCCGACCGCAGCGACGACGTCCTCAGCATCGAGTCCGGTCATGATGATGCCGCCAGTGTCCAGGGCCTCCGGCCGCTCGATCGAGTCGCGCAGGGTGACTGCCGGGAAGCCGAGGATCGAGCTTTCCTCGGCGATGGTCCCTGAGTCGGACAGGCAGCACGCGGCCGAGAGCTGGAGCTTGTTGTAGTCGTGGAAGCCCAGCGGCTCGCTGAAGATTACACCCTCCGGCTCGGTCCACCCCGGCAGTGCCTCGAGCCGCTTGCGGGTACGCGGATGGGTCGACACGAAGACTGGTAGCCCGTAGGTGGCATGCACTGCGGTGAGGCAGTCGAGGAGCATCCGTAGCCGATCTGGTGAGTCGACGTTCTCCTCGCGGTGCGCGCTGACGAGGAAATAGCCACCCTCGGTGAGCCCCTTGTCCTCGAGGACCGTCGAGGCGGCGATCTCGGCGCGGTACGCATCGAGCACCTCCCGCATGGGCGAGCCTGTCTTGAGGATGCGGCGAGGGTGCAGCCCTTCGGCCAGCAGGTTGCGCCGCGCGTGCTCGGTGTAGACGAGGTTGAAGTCGCTGACATGGTCGACCAGCCGTCGGTTCGTCTCCTCGGGCACGTTGAGGTCGAAGCACCGGTTGCCGGCCTCCATGTGGTACACGGGGACCTTCTTGCGGCGTGCCATGAGCGCTGCGATGCAGGAGTTGGTGTCGCCGAGCACGAGGAGCGCATCCGGCTGCTCGCGGTCGAGGACGTCCTCGACCGCGATAAGCGTCCCGCCGAGGACCTTCCCGAGGCTCGAGGTGTCCACCCCGAGCATGTGGTCGGGCTTGCGGATCCCCAGGTCGTCGAAGAAGACCTGGTTGAGCTCGTAGTCGTAGTTCTGCCCGGTGTGCACCAGGACGTGCTCGATCCCGTCGGTGGAGTCGAGGCGATGCAGTACCCGAGAGAGCCTGATGAGCTCCGGGCGGGTGCCGACGACGGTCATGACCTTCAATTCGAGGCTCCTGTGGGCAGCGTGACGGTGTAGGTGTGCATCGATCGTCCCTCAGGCGTGGATGCGGTACCGGCGATCGTCCACCCTGCGCGCTGGTAGAAGCGGTTGACTGCTTCGTTATCGATGGCGTCCGTCGTGAGGTACGCGGTGGAGGCGCCCTTCGACGCAGCCAGCTCGGACCATCGGGAGATGAGATCCGCGCCGAGGCCGATGTCCCGACGGGCGGGGTCCACGCAGATAGAGCTGAGGAGCGCGCCGCCGGTCGGTGCGTGGTCGGCGCCCCCGCGGTAGAGCAGCCCGCGGAGCAGGCGCCGGATCGACCGGGGGCGGGTGATCGCAGCGCGAGCCGATGCCACGCCGAAACCGACGAGGCGGCGCCGAAGCAGACGGGTGAAGAATCCTTGCGGCTCGATCGTGCCCACGACGCAGCCCACTGGTGTGCCGCCGTCGCGCGCGACGACGGTGACGGCCGTGGGGTCCCCCACGAATCCGAGGTAAAACTGCCGGAGGAAGGGGACGCCGAGAGAGCTGAGGAAGAAGCTTGGGAAGGCCCGCGCGTGCAGCCGCGCGAGGGCGTCGGCGTCCTCACGGCGGATGGGCGACATCTGCACCGTCAATCCAACCTCACCGGCTCGGGGAAGGTGTCGGGTGCGTCCGGCCGGAAGAGCTCGTGGCTCCAGAACTGGGTGAGAAGCACCTCGTCACCGGTGTTGGTGATGTTGTGCACCCACCCGACCGGCATGTCGATGGCGACGGGCTCGTCGCCCGTCGCGGGGAAGGTCAGCACCTCGTCGCTGAACATCTTGCGTAGCTCCATCGTCGCGGACCCGGAGATCACCGCGAAGCGCTCGATCTTGTGCAAGTGATAGTGCTCGCCGCGCGTGATGCCGGGGACCGTCGTGGAGAAGGACGTCTGGCCCTCACCGCCGCGGCAGCGCACGGTCTCGACGAAGGATCCGCGCGGGTCGCTGTGCGGGGTGAGGCGGATCGGGTAGTGCTCCGGGAAGAGCGCCGCGCGGTAGGTGTTGAAGAGGTCGATGCGGAACTTCGTGCTGAGGTCGGGGATCTCGCCGGTCGGCACGTAGCTCGCGTGGAACTCCTGGAGCAGGTCCCAGACCTCCTGCACGCTGTGGGTCTCGGGCTCGGGGGTGAGCCGTCCGTCACTCGTCTCGAGCCCGTCTAGGAGGGCCTGGGCCGCGTCCTGGACGTGCAGCAGGCCGACCTGGTTGTCGTTGATGGACGGGGTCTCGCCCCGCACGGTGGCGTCGACGAAGGTGGCGACAAAGGAGTTGTACTGCGGTCGGCCGTGCTCGCCGAAGATGTTGGGCAGCAGCACGTCGACGAGATGGCCGACGCCGGTCTGGGTGGCGTCACGGAGGATCTCCGCTGCCCGCTCCTTGCCCCGCCCGTAGGGGGTCCCGTTCCCCGCCTGGATGGAGTTGGCGTAGACGATGCGAAGGGGGTGGCCCGCCCCGCGGATCGCGGCGGCGAGGTCCTCGGCCAGGGCTACGTTGCCACCCTCGAGCTCGTCGTCAGTCTCGGCACGATTCACACCTGCGATGTGAATGACCGCATCGCTGTCGGCGACGAGCAGTGGGAGGTCGTGCCACTCGTCGCGGCCGACGGGGACGACCTCGTGATCGGTGAGTGCGTGCAGCCGTAGCCGGGTGTGCCAGCCGAGGAAGCCGCGGGCGCCGGTGAGCAGGATCTTCATCGTCGAGCCTCCAGGACGGCCTGCATCTCGGGCAGGGCAGCGACCAGCGCCTTGGTCTGCTCGAGGTCCATACGCTGGGTGTTGTTTGAGTCATAGTCCGTCACCTCGACGGTCTCCTCTTCGCCCTGCTCCACATAGACCGCATAGTCCAGACTGCGCGCGTCCAGCGGCACGCGGAAATAGTCTCCCTGGTCCGTCGCCTTGGCCATCTCCTCGCGAGACAAAAGCGTCTCGAACATCTTCTCCCCGTGGCGCATCCCGATGCGGTGAACCGTCGGATCCGCACCCATCAGCTCGGCGACGGCGCGCGCCAGAGTGGCGACCGTGCAGGCCGGCGCCTTCTTGACGAAGAGGTCTCCCGACTGGGCATGCAGGAACGCGTGCTTGACCAGGTCGACCGACTCGTCCAGCGACATCAGGAAGCGTGTCATCGATGGCTCCGTGACCGTCAGCGGCCGGCCCTGCTGGATCTGCTGGACGAAGAGCGGGATGACCGAGCCGCGCGAATACATGACATTGCCGTAGCGCGTGACGGAGACGGTCGTCCGGGATTCGGGGTGGTTGCGAGCGAACGCCTGCGCGGTCTTCTCCATCAGGGCCTTGCTCATGCCCATCGCATTGACCGGATAGACCGCCTTGTCGGTGCTCAGGCACACGACCGAGCGCAGCTCGTGCTCGTGCGCGGACTCGATGACATTCTGACTACCCAAGACATTGGTCTTGACCGCTTGGTCGGGAAAGAACTCACAGCTCGGCACCTGCTTTAGCGCGGCCGCGTGGAAGGCGTAGTCCGCCCCCGTCATTGCTGAGTCGACACTGTGACGATCCCGAACGTCGCCAAGGAAGAAGCGCAGGCGGGTATCGCTGAACTGCTGGCGCATTTCATCCTGCTTCGCCTCGTCCCGCGAGAAGATGTGGATGCGCGCGACCCCTTCCGTGAGCAAATGCCTGGCCATCGTGCGTCCGAACGAGCCAGTCCCACCGGTGATGACGATGGTGGCGCCCGCGAGCTGCGTCACTTGCCGCCCCTTCCTGCATAGTCGAGAAGTTCATGGAGATGCGTCCCCGCGGCAGTGGTCGTGAAGTTCGCCTCAAATAGCATTCGAGCCCGTTGACCCGCTGCCAGCCGTTGTTCCACCGACGTTGACAGAATCCTACGGAGCACGTGCTGTGTCGCCTCGACGTCACCGGGCGGGCTCGACCAGCCCGCCCCAGCGGCGGTGACGAGTTCGGCCGGGTCCCCGGCCGCATGCACAAGAACCGGTCGGCCCGAAGCGAGGGAAGTCTGCACCTTGCTTGGCATCGTCACCCGCATCAGTGGGGTGTCCTGAAGGGAGACGACTTGCACGTCAGCGCCCATGATGAGGCGTCCTATCTCGGCTGAGCCGACCGCGGGACGGAGATGAACATTCGGCATTCCTGCGGCTGCGTCCTCGACTGCGTCACGCGCGACACCGTCGCCCACGATGACGAGATGGGCGCGCTCTATTCCGGCGAAGGCGCGCACCAACGGGACGAGGTCTTGCAAGGGGCCGATATTGCCGGCATATAGAAACACCAGATCGTCATTGAGTCCGAGCTCGGCGCGCCAATCCATCGGGTCATGCACGTCGAGGAAAGAATCGTCCACCGAGTTGGGGGTGTAGTGAATCTTGGGAGCGGGGACGCCGCGGGATCGCAGCACGTCCGCCATGCCGGGCGAAATGACCCCGATGGCCCCGCAGGAGCGGTAGCTGGCCCGGCAGAAAGCGTCGAGAGAACGGCCGATGATCTTGCCGGACAGTCCCTCGTTCATGCCGCTGCCGGTGACGCTGTCCGGCCAAAGATCCTGAACGATCATCGCCCTCGGCGCGCGGACGCCGCGGCGCGCCAGCATGGCGGGCAGGGCCGCCGTTGCGGGGGAGGAGTAGATCAGCCAGGCGTCGGGTTTCGGCATGCGGGTGTTGGCGACCATCGACGCCCCGGCGGCGAAGCTCAGGTAGTTGGCAATCCGGCGCACCGCATGGGCGTCATGGCTGGGATACAGGGGTGCGCGGTGGATCGTGAGCCCGTCGCTAACGACCTCACGTTGGTATGGGCGCAGGCGCCAGCCCTCGGGCAGTCGGCCGGTTGGATAGTTCGGGAAGCCGGTGAGGACGTCGACGGTATGGCCGAGGTCCCGTAGCGACTGCGAGATCGCCGACGGGACCATGGTCCCCGGTTCCGGCGGGAACCACTGCGTGACAAGACAGACTCTCACCGCGCTGGAATGCCCTTGACGATGACGTCGTCCGCGACGTCCTTGGTGACGAGGGCGCCGGCGCCCACAGTGGATCGCGCGCCGACCGACAGGTTTTGCAAGATGGCGGACGTCGTGCCGATGAGGGTCTGGGCGGCCACCTCGACACCCCCCGAGATCGCCACGAGCGGATTCACGGTGACGTAATCGTGCAAGGTCACGTCGTGGCCGACGGTGACATTGAGGTTCAGATGCACGTGCCGTCCAGTGCGAATATTCGTTGTCGCCCGGACCCCCGCGCAGACGATGGTTCCCGGTCCGAGCTCGACGTCGCGGCCCAAGCTGGTGTGTGGGTGCACCAAGGTGGCGGCCGACCACCCTGCCTCAGTGAAACGTGCATCGAGAATGCGCCGCGGGTGACCCGAACCGATGCCGAGGACGAAGTGCTCGGGCTCCGTGGCGAGGACTTCGTCGACACTGCCGAGAACGCGATGACCGAGTGCCTCGACCCGCTGCAGATTTTCACCGCTCGGTGTGTCGTCGACGAAGCCCATGACCTCCCAGGTAGGAGCCACGGCATTGATGGCGTGGATGACGTGCTCGACCTCGCGACCGAAGCCGCCGGCGCCCACGATGACGATGCGTTTCATGCGGATTGGGCCTCCATGCGGAGAAATTCGGGCATCGTCGCATCATTGTCGGCAGTGATGCCGTCCCGGCGCAGTACCTGAGTCACTGTGCGGACGATGACGCTCAAATCGAGTCTCAGGTTCGAGGTCTGCGCATACTTGGTGTCGAGCGCGAACTTCTGCTCCCAGGTGAGGGCGTTGCGGCCGCTGACCTGAGCTAGTCCGGTCATCCCAGGCCGCACATCGTGGCGACGTGCTTGCTCGCGTGTGTATCTCGGCAGATAGCGCATGAGCAGCGGGCGCGGCCCGACGATCGACATATCGCCTTTCACCACATTCCACAAACTCGGCAGCTCGTCGAGGCTGGTGGAGCGCAGCCATACCCCGAAAGCCGTCAACCGCTGGGCGTCCGTGACGAGGCCGGCGGCCTCATCGATATCGCGCATCGACCGGAATTTGACCAGTTCAAAGGGCTCACCATGCAGGCCCGGACGGGTCTGGCGGAAAAGGACAGGCGTACCAAGCCGACGGCGGACGGCCAGCGCGATAGCGGCTTGAATGGGGAGGCTGGCCACCACGGCGGGCACGCTGATCGCCAGGTCCAAGGCCCGCTTGCCGCGGTATCCGGGACTCATTGCGCGTCCAGCCATCCGGTCAGGCGCTCAACCACACGGTCAAGTTCGCTGTCGGTCAATACGGAACTGCTTGGGAGATTGAGGCCGCGCGCGAACAGGTCTTCGGCGAGCTCGCCGCCGACGACCGTTGCGTCGGCATAGACCGGCTGCAGATGCATGGGCTTCCACAATTGGCGCGCTTCGATGCCCTCGGCCTGGAGCGCCGCCACGGCCGCGGCCGCGTCGAACGTCGGGTCGTTGACAACGATCGAGGTCAGCCAGCAATTGTCGCCTCCGTCGCCGGCGTCCCTGCCGAGGATGCGCACGCTGGGCACGTCCGCGAAATGCCCGGCATACCCGTCGCGGATTGCGCGCCGAGCGGCGAGAAGTTCGGGCAGGCGCGCGAGCTGCGCGTTCCCGATGGCGGCGGAGGTGTGGGTCATCCGGTAGTTGAAGCCGAGTTCGGTGTGCTCATACCACGGCACATTTTCGCGAGCTTGCGTCGCGAGCTTGCGGGCGTGCGCGACGAGGTCATCGTCGTCGCTGACCAGCATGCCGCCGCCGAGCGTCGTCAGCAGCTTGTTCACGTTGAAGGAGAAGACGCCGGCCTCACCGAAGGACCCCGCAGGGCGGCCGTTGTGCGCGGCGCCGAGGGACTCGGCCGCATCACAGAGAAGGGGGATGCCGCGTTCGCGCAGGCCCGGCTCGAGGACCGAATAGTCGGCGCACCGTCCATACAGATCGACGGGGACGGCTGCTGCGATCTCGCGGCCTTGAGCCAGCAGTTGGTCCGCGGCGTTGAGCAACAGGTGCGGGTTAACATTCGCATCGCTCGCCTGCGAGTCGACGAAGACGGGCTCCGCGCCGGTGTAGCGGATCGCATTGGCAGTGGCCGCAAAAGTCATGCTCGAGGTGAGCACCACCGTTCCGGGGCGTGCCCCGAGGTGGATCAGCGCGAGATGCAAGGCGGCCGTTCCCGAGGAGAGGGCGACGGCATATCGGCACCCAGTCACCTCCGCGATCCCGCGCTCGAACTGCTCGATGGCGCCGAGATCGACCTTGCCGCCCCGCACGACGTCGACGGACGCGGCGGCGGCTGCTGCTTCCGCCGGACCGAGGGCGGGGACGGAGAGAGCGATGACAGGACTGCTCACCGGGCGTTCTCCATGGGCACGAGCGCTGCGGACCGCATGAACGTCTCCGACTCTTTGGCGCAGGCGAAACGACGCGTCCCCACCTCGGAGTCCGGCAAGGGCGGCACGTCGACGCAACGAACCAGCGGATGACCGGCCGATTCCGCTGCTTCCCCAGGAGCGAAGAGTTCCTCGGTCAGCTTCTCGCCTGCACGTAGGCCGGTGTAGGTGATCTCGATGTCGCGGCGTCCCGAAAGGCTGATCAGGGTGCGGGCGACGTCGAGGATCTTCATCGGCTCGCCCATATCCAGCACCATCACGCGTCCATCGTCCCCGATGGCGGCGGACTGCAGCACCAGCTGGCAGGCCTCGGGGATCAGCATGAAATAGCGCTCGACATCCGGATGGGTCACCGTCACCGGGCCGCCCTGCTCGATCTGCTGAGTGAACGCCGTGATCACCGAGCCGCGCGAGCCGAGGACATTGCCGAAGCGGACACTGACATAGCGTCCGCCGCCCTGCGTCGCCTCGTGGGCGGTGAGCCGCTCGGTCAGGCGCTTGCTATATCCGAGGACGGACGAGGGGTTCGCCGCTTTGTCGGTAGAGATATTGACGAAGACCTCGACACCCGCCGCCCGGGCGGCTTTGAGCACGTTGAGGGTTCCGAGGACGTTGGTCTTCCACGCCTCCTCGGGATAGCTCTCGAGGAGGGGCAAGTGCTTCAGCGCGGCCGCGTGGAAGACCACATCGGGTCGGATGTCATTCATCACCTCGTGCATGCGCGCGGCATCGCGAATGTCGGCGAGCACGGTGTCGTCGCCGTCGAGCAGGCCGTGGCCCGCGAGCGTGAGTTGCGTTGCGTGCAATCCCGATTCGTCCCGATCGAGCATGACGAGGCGGCGTGGGTCGAAGCGTGCGACCTGGCGGCAGAGCTCCGATCCGATGGAGCCGCCGGCTCCCGTCACGAGCACGGTCTTGCCGCTGATGGTTCCAGAGATGGCGTCGGCGTCGAGGGCCACTTCGCCGCGGCCGAGCAGGTCGGCGAGGTCCAGGCTGCGCAGGTCCGTGTGCCTGACCGAGCCCAGCAGGTCGCGCGTGGGGGGCAGGACCCGCAGGTCGAGGTCGAGGGCAGCGGCGGCTTCGCGCAGCTCGTTCAGCAGTTCGCCGCTCGCGCTCGGGACGGCGACGGCGAGCATGGTTGCACCCGAGAGGTGGGCCACCGACGCGAGATCGCCGCGCCCACCGCGCACCCGGATGCCGTCGATGCTCCACCGCCGCTTCGCCGGGTCGTCGTCGAGGACGGCGACCGGCGCCATTTGACTTGCCGGGTCGGTGATCAGGCTGCGGATGAGCTGGCGGCCACCGCGCCCGGCACCGAAGACGATGACGCGCTCGGCATCCTCGCGCGCGCCAGGTCGAGTCGTGCGCAGGCGCACCACGAAGCGCGCGCCGAACATGGCGAGGATCGCGATCAGCCCGCCGATCAGCGGCACCGAGCGCGGCGCCCACAAGGGCGAGGTGAACCAATTGATGGCGAAGGCCGGGACGACGGTCAGGGCGATGATGCGCAGCAGGTCGACGACTTCTTCGAGGGATCCCATGACGTGACCGATGGCATACGGCCCCACGGTGAAGCCCGTCACCAGGTGGAGCACGACGACGAGGCCGACGAAAAGAGGCAGGCCCTCAGACACGTGCTCGAGGCGGAAGTCGAAGCGCAGCAGCACGGCGAGGGCGACCGCCACGATCCAGATCAGGACATCGAGAGCCGGCCATCGCCACCGCGCCAGAGCGTCAGGGGGGGTAGCGGGCATTGTGGGCTTTCGTGACACTGGCGAGATCGCCAACGACTATAACGCACCACCCAAAGGCGTGCCACCTGAGCATTGTGCCTGCTGGTGGGCCTAGGGGCGAGACACCCCGACGACTCGTGCCCCGCGTGACGGACGGGTAATCTACGGCGAACCTCTTTCCCCCCTGCTCTCTGAGGACGCTTACGGCCCGTGGAACTCCGTGACTATCTGCGCATCGCCCGCCTGCACTACAAGGCGATCCTGACCTTCATCGCCCTCGGCCTGCTGACGGCCTGGCTGGTGACATTGTTCACACCCCGTGTCTATGCCGCGACCGCCTCCGGGATGGTGCGCTCCGGCGTGGCCGACAGCCCCGCCGAGGAGTCCCTGGGGGACACGCTGGCCAAGTCGCGGGCCGTCGCCTATGTCGACGTCGCGAAGAGTCGTCCGGTGGCGCAGAAGGCCATCGACAAGCTCGGCCTCGACACCACGCCCGACGCCCTGATCTCCCATATCACCGTCACCCAGCCGGTGCAGACGGCGACGATCAAAGTGCAGGCCCGGGCCGGGTCGCCGTCCGGAGCGCAGCAGTTGGCGGACACCTGGGTCGTGGCCTTGACCGAGCAGATCAAGGAGCTCGAGGACCCGGCAGGCAAGGGATCGAGCATCCGCATGATCCCCGTGGAGAACGCGGCGCTTCCTGGCGGGCCCGTCTCCCCGAATCCGGTGCGCAATCTCGCGCTCGGCTTCCTGCTCGGGGGGCTGGCCGGATCGGCATACGCCCTGCTGCGCTCCCGGATCGACCGTCGAATCCGCGATGTCGACACGGTCACCCGGCAGTTCGGTGTCACCGTCGCCGGTGCCATCCCGGCGAGCGAAATCCTGCGCGGCAACGAGGAGGGGCACGTGCCCGTGGTCTTCGGGGGCCGGGGCGACAGCAAGCGCAGCCAGGTCGTGGAGTCCTTCCTCAAGATCCGCACCAACCTGCAGTTCATGGATATCGACAACCCGCCGCGGGTCATCGTCGTGACGAGCCCGCTGCCGGGTGACGGCAAGTCGACGGTCTCGGCCAATCTCGCCATCGCGCTCGCCGAGGCGGGCGAGTCGGTGATCCTGCTCGACGGCGACCTGCGCCGCCCGGTGATCGCCGAATCCTTCGGCCTGCTCGAGGGCGCCGGCCTGACCGACCTGCTGACCGGGAAGGCCACCCTCGACGAGGTCGCCCAGCACCCGGCCCAGACCCCGAATCTCACGGTCGTCGGCGCCGGCAGCATCCCGCCCAACCCGAGCGAGCTGCTCGGCTCCAATGTCATGCGCCAGCTGCTGCAGACCCTGCGCCGCAACCACATGATCATCGTCGACGCGCCGCCGCTGCTGCCCGTCACCGATGCTGCCGTGCTCACGGCCAATGCCGACGGTGCCCTCGTCGTCATCACCGCCGGCAAGACCCTCGACACCCAGCTCGACGGTGCCCTCACCAGCCTCGAGCAGGTCAACGGCCACGTGCTCGGTGTCATCTTCAACAAGATCGAGTCCGGCTTCGCCTCCGGCTATGGCAACTACGGCGGCTATGGCTACTACGGCTCGTATTACGGCCACGACGGGGCGAAGGGCAAGGGCAAGAAGGCCAAGGCCCCCGCGGCGCCCACCCCCGACGGCTACGACGGCCCGCCCCCCGTCGCCCGCTTCCCCGCGCCGGCCCCGCCGCCTCCGGGCTCCCTGGCCGACCGGATCGACGCCGGCGACGTCGACACTCCCGCCCCGGCCGGCGCCACCGCTTCCGACGCCCGGCCCGCCGACTGACGCGTGCCGCCCACGGGCGGGGCGGCACGGGGCATACGACCACGAGGGCGGGCTGCACGGGGGAGATCCCCGGCAGTCCGCCCTCGTCTGTCGCTGCGAAAGCCTTTGCGGCGGCTCAGAATTCCAAGGTCGCGACCGCGGCAAGCACCTGCTCCGCCAGCTCCGGGCGGCAGACGATCAGATCGGGGAGCAGGACGTTCTCCTGGTTGTAGACCAGCGGCGAACCGTCGACGCGGCTCGTGTGCAGGCCGGCGTGCGCGGCGACGACGACCGGGGCGGCGGAGTCCCATTCATACTGCCCACCGGCGTGCACATAGGCGTCGGCCGAACCGTCGAGCACCGACATCGCCTTGACCCCCGCCGACCCCATCGGCACCAGCTCGGCGTCCAGGGCCTCGACGAGCGCCGGCAGCCAAGCCGGCGGACGCGAGCGGCTCACCGCGAGCCGGATCTTGCCCCCACTCGCCGGCGGCGGCGTGAGCGGCTCGGCCGTCGAATGCACGACACCGCGAGCCGGGATCGCGACCGCGCCGGCGACGAGCGCACCGGCCTCCCACAGGGCCACGTGCACGGCCCAGTCGTCGCGCGGCCGCTCGGAGAACTCGCGGGTCCCGTCCAGGGGATCGACGATCCATACGCGCTGCGCGGTGAGGCGGGCCTTGTCGTCGGCGCCCTCCTCCGACAGGACCGCGTCGTCGGGCCGGGCCTGCGCGAGCGCGGCCATGAGGAAGTCGTGCGAGCCGATATCGCCGGCGGACTTCAGCTCCTTGGGGTCGCCATCGGCGGGGAAGTCGGCGCGGATGCGCAGCAGCACCTCCCCGGCGTCGCGGGCGAGGTCGGCAGCCAGCTGGTGGTCGCTGCGGGGGTCGGTCACGTGGTCCTGCTTCCTGGGGTTGTATGCCGTGTCGGCCGTCCGTGGGCGGCCGGCGGTGCGGGGTGGCTCAGTGGGCGTCGGGCGGGGCGGGGGCGCCGACGCGTTCGGGATGCTGGGCGATGCCCTCGCGGCGCCCGATGGGCACATGGATGAACGCGCGGCGGCCGTGGGCGTGCTTGAGCATGCCCCACGCGACCGGGCCGAGGATGAGCAGCGCCGCGCCGATGATGCCGACCCACACCGGAGGCACCTTCAGCAGGCCTAGGCCGGTCAGCGTCAGCACAATGGCGATGCCGCGGCGCAGGATCGACTGTGAGATGTGTGCGGCCAGGCGGGCGCCGAGGAAGGTGCCGGGGCTGCCGCCGATGATAAGAGGGAGCAGGATCGACCAGTCCATGCCCGTCACGAGCACGTGCGAGATCGCGGCGGACATGACCAGCGGGATCGCCTGCACGAGGTCGGTGCCGACGAGGCGGCGAGCCGACAAGGTGGGATAGAGCAGCAGCAGGCTGATCATGATCAGCGACCCCGAGCCGACGCTCGTCAACCCGACCAGCAGGCCACCGATGGCGCCGACAATGAGGGTGGGGATCGGCTTGACGGCCGGGTCGGGCCGGTTCTCGTCGGTGTAGTCCCCGCGGCGCATCTCCAAATAGATGCGGAAGGTGAAAGTCGACGCGGTCAGCAGCAGCGCGAAACCGATGGCCTTCTTCAAGAAGGCCTGTTGATCTTCTGGCTCACCGACGGCCGCGATGATCCAGGCGCCGGCAAAGGCCATCGGCACCGATCCGAGGATCAACCATTTCGCGAGCTTGAGGTTGGGGGAGCCGTGCTTGTAATGCACCGCCGCGCCGACGGACTTATTCACCGCGGCCGCCACCAGGTCGTTGGCCACGGCGGCGGTCGGCGGGATCCCGAGGAAGATCAGGGCGGGTGTCATCAGCGCGCCGCCGCCCATGCCGGTCAGGCCGACGACGATCCCGATGAGGAAGGCGACGGCCAACAGGCCGGGTGTGTCCGGCGTGATCAGATCGCCCATTCCACAGTCTCCTCCACGTGCATATGCCCCCGACGGCGAAGCAGTTCAAGCACCTGCTGGACTGCGGCGTCGATGGTAAGGCCTGTGGTGTCAATCGCGATATCGGCGTCCGTCGGCTCCTCATACGGGCTGGAGATGCCGGTGAACTCCGGGATCTCGCCGCGGCGCGCCTTGGCATACAAACCCTTGCGGTCGCGGCGCTCGCACTCGGCGAGCGGGGTAGCGATGTGCACGAGCAGGAAGTCCCCGCCGGCCTCGGTGACCATATGACGCACGGCCTCGCGGGTCGCGGCGAAGGGCGCGATGGGGGAGCAGATCGCGATACCGCCGTGCCGGGAGATCTCGGCGCCCACCCAGCCGATCCGGCGGATATTGGTCTCCCGGTCGGCCGCGGAGAAGCTCAGGCCGGCGGAGAGGTGGCGGCGCACCAGGTCGCCGTCGAGCAGCGTCACGCCGCGCGTTCCGTCCTCCACAATGGCGTCGCGCACACTGCGCGCGATCGTCGACTTGCCGGATCCGGACAGACCGGTGAAGAACAACACGAGTCCGTGCCGGTGCTCGCCGGTATGCCGTGGGGGCAGGTTGATCACCTCCCCGCTGGTGTATGCCGCGAGCACCGCCTCCCGCTTTGCCCGCGAGGTGCGGCGATCCAGCGGGATCGCGATGACATCGCCGCGCCCCATCCGGGCGGTGGCGGCCAGGGCCGAGCGGATCAGGGCGACACCGGTGGAGTGGGCGGCCAGGGTCGGTCCGGCGAGCACCAGAAAGCACAGGGGGCGATGACCTGCCGTGGCGGCGATCTCGAGCAGGTCCTCGGTGCTCAAGGGCCGGTCCACGACGACGGCGACCAGGTCGGGAGCGCTCACGGAGCCGGGCGCGAGATAGAAGCGCTCGAAGGTGCGCGGCGAGGGCTTGCCGATCCAGGTCGGTGCGCCCGCGAGCACCAGGCCGCCGCACTCGCAATCGCGGCCGGTGGCCTCGAAGCGCACCAATGGCACACCCTCGGGGTCGACGATCTCCACCCCACCGGCGGCGCGGGCGGTGGCGGCGATCTCGGCGGGGACGTGCACCTCAAGCGCGCCGTCCGGGCGCACGTCGTGCTGCGGAGCGAAGGCGCCGACACGCAACAGTTCGAGGTCATCAAGGATGTCCGGGGCGGGACAGAACTGCGGAAGGCTGGGAGAGGCCGAGGTCACTTGCCTAATTGTGCCATCGCCTCGGCGGTGCCCCTTCCGTCCGCACTGGCCAAGGGGGGAGCCCGTTCACGGTGCGGGCGAGCGCCAGGGTCGCTCAGCCGGCGCCGGGCGCTGCGTGCGCCGCGAAGATCGAGGGGGCGGTCAAGCCGGCGGCGGCGAACGCCTCGGTCACCGCGGCCTGCACCGGCCCGGCCACTGCCTCGGGCACCAGGGCGATCGCCGAGCCGCCGAAGCCGCCACCGGTCATCCGGGCACCGAGGGCGCCCTGATCCTGGGCGACCGAACACGCCAGGTCCAATTCGAGGCACGAGACCTCGAAGTCGTCGCGCAGGGAGGCGTGGCTGGCCGCGAAGAGCCGCCCGACACCCTCCCAGTCCCGGGCCGTCATGGCCGCGGCGCACTCCTGCACCCGCTCGATCTCCGTCACCACATGGCGCACCCGACGCACCACCACCTCGGGCGGCTCCGGTCCGTCGCCGGCGAGGAGGCCGACCAGATCGGCGAGAACCGCGTCCAGCCGGGCGGGATCGACCTCGCGCAGGCTCGGCAACCCCAAGGCGGCGGCGGCCCGCTCGCAGGAGGCGCGCCGGGCGCCATACTGCCCATCGACGAGCGCGTGGTGGGCGCGCGTGTCGATGACCAGCAGGACCAGCCCGTCACGCTCGATCTCGAAGGGCACCAGGCGCGTGGCGCCATCGCGGCAGTCCAGCAGCAGGGCCTGCCCGGCCCGCGCCAGCAGCGATGCCGCCTGATCCATCCCACCCGTCGGCGCCAGGGCGATCTCGTTCTCGGCGCGCCGGCAGAGCACGGCCAAGTGGGCCCGATCCGTGTCATCGGCCAGCAGGTCGAGGTCATAAAGCCCGGACAGCGCGGCGCCCGTCGCGCACTCGATTGCCGCCGAACTCGACAATCCGGCACCCAGCGGCACCTGGCCGTCGATCAACACATCGGCGCCGCCGATGTCGAAGCCGTCCGCCCGCAGCGCCCAGGCCACGCCCGCGACATACGAAGCCCACCCCTGGGGGACCCCTGGGGCGATCTGGGGTATGGCGATCTCCACCAAATCCCCGGTCTGCAGGCTTGCCACGCGCAGGCGGTCATCGGTGCGGCGGGCGGCGAGGGCATAGGTGCGCTGGGGCAGGCCGATCGGCAACGCGAGCCCGCTGTTGTAGTCGGTGTGCTCGCCGATGAGGTTGACCCGGCCCGGGGCCGACCACGACCCCTGCGGCTCCCGGCCGAAGCGCGCCACGAAGGCCTCACGATGCTGCATCCCCGGAGTCTATTGACCGATCCTTATCCGTTTGGGCTGCCCCGGCGCCGGCTGACACAATCGGCCCATGCCCGCAACCCCTGAGGCCCCCGCGCGCCCGCAACGCATCTTTTCCGCCATGCAGCCGACGTCCGACTCGCTGCACCTCGGCAACTATCTCGGGGCGTTGGTCAACTGGGTCGCTTTGCAGGAGCGGTATGACGCGTTCTATGGCGTCGTCGACCTGCATGCCCTGACGGTTGCCACCGACCCGGCCGTGCTGCGGGAGCGGACCCGGCGCACGGCGGCGCAATATCTCGCGGCCGGGGTGGACCCCCAGCGCTCGACGCTGATGGTGCAGTCCTTGGTTCCCGAGCACACCGAACTGGCGTGGATCTTGGCCTGCCACACCGGTTTTGGTGAGGCCTCGCGGATGACGCAGTTCAAGGACAAGGTCGCCAAGGGGCAGAGCGCCAATGTCGGGCTGTTCACCTATCCGATCCTCATGGCCGCCGACATCCTGCTCTATGACGCCGACCTGGTTCCGGTGGGCGAGGACCAGCGCCAACACCTGGAGTTGACCCGCGACCTCGCGGAGCGCTTCAACGGCCGCTTCGCCGGCACCTTCGTGGTCCCGGACGCCTTCATCGTCAAGGAGAGCGCCCGGATCATGGATCTGCAGGAGCCGACCTCGAAGATGTCCAAGAGCACCTCGGCCGATCTCGGTCTGATCGATCTGCTCGATGACCCCAAGCGCACCGCCAAGAAGATCAAGTCGGCCGTGACCGATGCCGAGCGTGAGATCCGCTTCGACCCCGAGGCCAAGCCCGGGGTCTCGAACCTGCTCGCCATCCACTCGGTGCTCTCCGGGACCCCGGTCGCCGAGCTGGAAGGCCACTTCGCGGGCAAGGGGTATGGCGACCTGAAGGGCGAGGTGGCGCAGGTCGTCGTGGCGGCGATCGAACCCTTCCAGACGCGGATGGCCGAGTTGATGTCCGACCCGGCCGAACTCGACCGCATCCTCGCCGAGGGTTCGGCCAAGGCGCGCGAGGTCGCGGCGGGCGTGCTCGGGCGGGTGCGCGATGCGCTCGGCCTGCTCCCGCGCTGACCTCACGTTTCCGCCCGGCTCATCCCGCGAGTAACCTCCTGCCTCATGCTCACGATCGGGATCTCCATCGAGGTGCCCGAGCCCTATGGCGGCTACCTGCAGGACGCCCGGGAAGCCTTCGGGGATCCCTTGGCCCGCGCCATACCGGCGCACATCACCCTCCTGCCGCCGACGGTCATCGATCCGGCGGACGCGGCGCCGGTCGCCGGGCACCTGGCCGAGGTCGCGACGGCATACGCGCCCTTCGATGTGATCCTCTCGGGGACCGGCACCTTCCGGCCGGTCTCCCCGGTCGCCTTCGTGGCGCTGGCGAGCGGTGCCGAGCAGTGCGCGGCGCTGGAGAGCGCGGTGCGTGCGGGTCCGCTCGCGCGCGAACTCGACTTCCCCTATCACCCTCATGTGACCATCGCTCATCACCTCGACGATGCCGCGCTCACCCGCGCGCAAGCCCAGCTGGCGAATTTCCGCGCCGCCTTTCGGGTTTCGGCGCTCCATCTCTATCACCATGGTGACGACGAGATCTGGCGCCCGGTGCAGGCCTTCGACCTGACCGGGGTCTGAGCAACGAGCGGGAGGACGGCGATGGGTGGCATCAAGGCGCTGTGGGGACGCTTCCAGGCCACTCCGGTGTGGCGGGCCTGGAAGCGGTATGGCGATGCGCGCGGCAATCTACTCGCCGGCGGCGTGACCTATTTCGCCTTCTTCTCACTCTTTCCCGCCATTGCCCTCGGCTTCACGATCTTCGGCCTGGTCTTGCAGGGGCAGCCGGACCTGCTGGCCAAGGTGGAGGACGCCATCGACAAGCAGCTGCCCGGTTTCGTGCAGACCGCGGACAATCCCGACGGGCTCATCCCGCTGGCCATCCCCAGCGGGAGCACGCTCAGCCTCACGGCCTTGATCGGTGTCGTCGGTCTGCTGTGGGCCGGCTTGGGCTGGTTGGATGCGCTGCGAGGCGGCATCCGGGCGATCTTCGGTGTCCCGGGGCAGCCCGGCAATATCGCGATGAACAAGCTGCGGGATCTGCTCGTGCTGGCCACCTTGGGGGTCGGTGTCGTCCTATCGGCCGTGATCAATGCGGCGACCAGTGCCATCGCTCAGCAACTGGCTGATCTTGTGGGCCTCGGGGGGCAGGCCTGGCTGATCAGCGGGGTCGGTCTGGTGGTGTCCTTCCTGGCCAATGCCCTGCTGGTGGCGTTGATGCTGCGGGTGCTCTCGGGCGTCGACCTGCCGTGGCCGAGGCTGCGCAATGGCGCCCTCTTCGGCGGCATCGCCTTGACGCTTCTGCAGACCTTCGGCACCCGCTTGATCGCCGGAACGATGGGCAACAAACTCTTTGCCTCCATTGCCCTGGTCGTCGGGCTGCTGGCCTTCTTGAACTTCATCGCTCGCGCCATGCTCTTGTCGGCGGCGTGGGCGGCCAACGACATCGACGATCTGGCCGGCGCCCAGGCCGCGGTCAGCGAGGGCGAGTCCGCCAAGCTGGCTGAAGGCCCGCCCACCCGTGCCGAGGCCGCCCGCGAATGGACAGCTCGCTCGCCCTCGCTGCTCCCCGTCGACCCGGGGGCCCGCGCTGCCCTCGGCTTGCCGACGCTCGACCAGCGGGCTGCCGACAAGGTCTCGGTGGCCTCTGGCGCAGTGCTGGGCGCCGCCGCGACGGCCGCCGTTGGCGCCCTTCTCGGCGCCGCCCGCTCCCTGCGCCGCCGCTGACGACCGGCCCGAGCGAGCGGGCGCCGCGCCCCAGCGGGTGCTGAGCCGAGCGGGCTTCGTGAGTGCGAGCGGGGTTTGTGTCGAGCCGAGCGGGTCTTGTGAGTGCGAGCGGGGCTATATCCCCGCTCCCGTTCAGAAAGGCCGCTCCGCTGGGCGTGGGCCGAGGGGGACTCAGGTGGGCGGCCGGGCCCAACCCCGGTGGCGCTAGCCTTCGCGGGGTGAGCGAGCCGCTGTCCCGATTCCATGCCGTCATACCTGCCGGAGGGGCAGGCACCCGGCTCTGGCCACTGTCGCGCGCCGGCGCGCCCAAGTTCCTGCACGACCTGACCGGCAGCGGGCGCACGCTGATCCGAGAAACCGTCGAGCGCGTCGAGCCGCTGGCTGGTGACCGAATCCTCGTCGTCACGGGCGCTCGCCACGCCGAGGCGATCCGCGATCAGCTTCCGGCGCTGGGACCGGACCAGATGCTCATCGAGCCCTCGCCCCGCGACTCGATGGCAGCGATCGGCTGGGCCGCAGCGGTGCTGGAGGCGCGTGACCCCGACGCGATTCTCGGTTCTTTCGCCGCAGACCATGTGATCCAAGACCGGCCCGCTTTTGAGCGCTCCATCGCCGAAGCCATCGATCTCGCGGACACCGGTCGCCTCGTCACCATCGGCATCACCCCCACCTATCCCGCGACCGGCTTCGGCTATATCGAGTCCGGACGCCCCGTCGCCGGCGCCCATACCGCGCTCCACGTTCGACAGTTCGTCGAGAAACCGAGCGCCACCCAGGCGGCGGCATACCTCGCCACCGGCGAATTTCGGTGGAACGCTGGGATGTTTGTGGTGCGCGCCGGCCGGCTGCTGGACTTGCTGGCACTGCGGCACCCACACTTCGCGGCCGACTTGCGTCGCCTGGCCCGGATCAGGCCTGGGGATGACTTCGCGGCGATCTGGGACGGCCTGCCGAAGATCGCTATCGACCACGCCGTCGCCGAGCCGGCGGCCGATGATGGTGAGGTGCTCGTGGTGCCTGGCGCCTTCGGGTGGGACGACATTGGCGACTTCACCTCCCTCGCGGCGATCCTCCCCGCGCCCGCGTCAGGCCCGCGGGTCCTCGGGGATCCAGCCCAGGTGACGGCCATCGACTCCACGGGGCTGGTCGCTCCCGGGTCGGGCCGGGCCGTGGCGCTACTCGGCGTGCAGGACATCGTCGTCATCGATACGGAGGATGCCCTTTTGGTGACGACCTCGGATCGCGCCCAGGAGGTCAAGGCCCTCGTCGACCTGCTGCGAGAGCGCGGCCGAACCGACCTGGTCTGAGCCGGCCCCGTCGAGCCCGCCGGGACCCGCGCCGCGCCCACCGGTGGCAGAGGTATGCGGAACGGGCGAGTAACCTTGGACGTCGTCATGGAATCCCCTTCCTTCGCCGCCGTGCGCGGTGCCATTGCCACGCGCCAGGCCGACCTGGTCACCATCCGTCGCGACCTGCATCGCCACCCCGAGTTGAGCTGGCAAGAGGAGCGCACCACCGCCGTCATCTGCGAGCGGCTTGATGAGGCCGGCATCACCCATCGTCGGCTCTCAACCTCCGGCGTGGTCGCGGATATCGGTCCTGCCGACGCCGAGCGCCGGGTCCTGCTACGCGCCGATATCGACGCCCTCCCCGTGCGGGAACGCACCGGCCTGGACTGGGCCTCCGTCAGCCCCGGCGTCGCCCACGCGTGCGGCCATGACGTCCACACCACCGCCCTCCTCGGCGCTGCCTTCGCCCTCAAGCAGCAGACCGAGGCACTCGCCGAGGCCGGAGCCGCCGTGCGCATGGTCTTCCAGCCTGCCGAGGAGTCCATCCCCGGTGGCGCGGAGCTCGCGATTGCCGAAGGCGCCTTGGAACAGGTGCACGCGGCATACGCCCTGCACTGCGACCCCAGCCTCGATGTCGGCAAGGTCGGGTTGCGCGAAGGCGCGGTCACCGCGGCTGCGGACCGGATCGAGGTCAAACTGACCGGCCGGGGCGGGCATACCTCGCGGCCCCACCTGACGGAGGATCTAACCTTCGCCCTCGCGAAGATCGTCACCGAAGTGCCCGCGCTGCTCTCGCGCCGGGTGGACCCGCGCGCCGGCGCCCTGATCGTGTGGGGCCAGATGCATGCGGGGGCCGCGGGCAATGTCATCCCGTCTTCCGGCAGCGCCACCGGGACTTTGCGGGTCCTCGACGCGGAGGTGTGGGCCGATCTCGGCCCGCTCGTCAAGGAGCTCATCGAGTCGGTGGCCCGCCCCTATGGCGTCGGGGTCGAGGTGACCTATACGCCGGGAGTGCCGCCGGTGGTCAATTCCATGCTCGGCATCACCGACTTGCGCACCGCGGCGACCAATCTCGGTCTGGAGCCGGTGCCCACGCGCCAGTCCATGGGCGGGGAGGACTTCGCCTGGTTCCTCCACCACGCGCCGGGCGCGATGGCGCGGCTCGGGACGAGGGCGGTCGGCGGACGGACATACGACCTGCACCAAGGCGACCTGATCGTCGACGAGGCCGCGATCGGAGCCGGGGCCATGCTGCTGGCTGGCGCCGCCCTGGCGGCCATTGGCCGCGGCTGACGTCCCGACTTCGTAACGGTTGCTGGCCGCGACCCTACGGCGTGTTCAGCAGAGCGCGACCGTGCGGCTATCCTCTGCCCAGCGGGCGCGATCGCGCCCCAATCTTTGAGAAAAAGAGGAGAACACCTTGCGTCAGTTGATGAAGGTGGCCGTGGCCGTTTCGGCCAGCACCCTGGCGCTCGCCGCCTGCGGGTCCGGCACGAGCAAGGAGACCAGCACCACGACTGCTGGCTCGGGGACCACGAGCTCGACGTCTGCGTCGTCCAGCACCAGCGAAGCCCCCAAGAGCGATGTCAAGGTCGGTCTGGCCTTCGACGTGGGCGGTCGCGGTGACCAGTCGTTCAACGACGCGGCTGCTGCCGGCATGGACAAGGCCAAGGCCGAGTTCGGCATCGAGACCACCGACGCCACCGCCGTCAATGGCGAGAACGAGGCGGCCCGCGAGGAGCGCCTCAACCAGCTGGTCGACGCTGGCTACACCAACATCATCGCCGTCGGATTCGCCTATGCCGCCTCCGTCGGCAAGGTCGCGAAGGAGAACCCCGATGTTCACTTCGCCATCATTGACGACGCCTCCGACGCCTCCAAGGGTGACAACGTCGCCCAGCTGACCTTCGCCGAGCAGGAGGGCTCCTTCCTCGTCGGTGCGGCGGCCGCGCTGACCAGCAAGACGGGCCACATCGGCTTCGTCGGCGGTGTCAATGTGCCGCTGATCGTGAAGTTCGAGGCGGGCTATGACGCCGGCGCCAAGGCGGTCAACCCCGACATCAAGATCGACTCCACCTACCTCACCCAGCCGCCGGACTTCAGCGGCTTCGGTGACCCGGCGAAGGGCAAGACCGCGGCCGAGGGCATGTACCAAGGTGGCGCAGACATCGTCTACCACGCGGCCGGCGGCTCCGGCGCTGGTGTCTTCACTGCCGCCAAGGCGGCCAAGGGTTGGGCCATCGGCGTTGACTCCGACCAGGCCAAGACGGCCGAAGAGGGCGTGCGGGATGTCATCTTGACCTCCATGCTCAAGAAGGTCGATGTCGCCGTCTATGACTACCTCGCCAAGGCGGTCAAGGGCGAAAACGCGGCTGGCAATGTCATCTATGACCTGAAGGTCGACGGCGTGGGCTACTCCACGACCGGCGACAAGATGTCGGCCGATGTCATCGCAAAGCTCGAGGACTACAAGGCCAAGATCGTCTCTGGCGAGATCAAGGTGCCCGACACCAAGTGAGTTCCGGACCAATCCCCGGCTGGTCGTTGATCAGCCGGGGATTGGTGCGTTACGGGGCGGTGACGACTTGATCGTGCCTACTGTGCCCAGCACCATCAGCAGGGTAGGTTTCATCCGTCGCCGCGGCTGAAGATTTTTTCGCCAGCGTCAGGTCTGCCGGATCAACGGGACGAGGAGGTCCGCCATCACCGCAACAACTGCCCCGCGCGCCGGCGCCGGCACAATGGCCGTCGAGGTCGAAGGCATCACAAAACGCTTTCCTGGGGTGGTGGCCAACAAGGACATCACCTTCGCGGTGCGCCGCGGCACCGTACATGCCCTGTGCGGTGAAAATGGCGCCGGCAAATCGACCCTGATGAAAATCCTCTATGGCGTGCAACGCCAGGACGAGGGCACGATCAAAGTCGACGGCCAAGAGGTCAATCTCCACAGTCCCTCCGATGCGATCAAGGTCGGCATCGGCATGGTTTTCCAGCACTTCATGCTGGCGGACAATCTGACCGTTCTGGAAAATGTCGTTCTGGGCGCGGAGAAATTGCACGGCATTGGCTCTGGCGCCAAGAATGAGATCAAGCGGATCTCCCAAGAGTTTGGCCTCGGCATCAACCCCGATGCGATGGTGGCCGACCTTGGTGTGGGTGCCCGCCAGCGCGTGGAGATCCTCAAGGTTCTCTATCGCGGGGCGAAGATTCTCATCCTCGACGAGCCGACTGCCGTGCTCGTCCCCCAGGAAGTGGATGAGCTCTTCGACAACTTGCGCGAGTTGAAGGCCGAGGGCCTGACCGTCATTTTCATCTCGCACAAACTCGACGAGGTTCTCTCGGTCGCCGACGACATCACGGTCATCCGGCGCGGCACCACCGTCGCCTCCGTCGACCCCAAGGATGTCAACGCGCGGCAGTTGGCCGAGCTGATGGTCGGCTCGGAACTCCCGACGCCCGAGACCTCCGAGTCCACCGTCACCGATCAGGTCGTGTTGAGCCTGCGGGACATCACGATGGCCGGCACCGAGGGTCGCGATCTGCTGCACGACATCGACCTCGACATCCACGCTGGCGAGATCGTCGGCATTGCCGGCGTCGAGGGCAATGGCCAGGCCGAGTTGGTCGAGGTCATCATGGGGATGCGGGAGCCGAGCGCCGGCACCGTGATGCTCGAAGACACCGATATCTCCGACTGGGAAGTCCGCGAGATCCGGGAGGCGGGCATCGGTTATATCCCCGAAGACCGGCACCGGCATGGCCTGCTGCTCGATGCGCCGCTGTGGGAGAACCGCATCCTGGGTCACCAAACCGAGCGCCCGAATGTCAAAGGCCAACTCATTGACGCGAAGTCGGCCAAGGCCGACACCGAGCGCATCGTCAAGGAGTATGACGTGCGCACCCCCTCGATCTTCGTGACAGCGGCTTCGCTGTCCGGCGGCAACCAGCAGAAGCTGATCGTCGGTCGCGAGATGACCCACGCCAAGAAGGTGTTGATCGCTTCTCACCCCACCCGTGGTGTGGATGTCGGCGCGCAGGCGGCCATTTGGGACCTGATGCGCCAGGCCCGCCACGACGGCTTGGGCGTGCTGCTGATCAGCGCCGACCTTGAGGAACTGATCGGGCTGTCCGACACGATCCGGGTGATCCTGCGCGGCAAGCTGACGGGCACCTTTGATCCGGACACCGTCACCAGCCAGGATCTCGGCGCGGCGATGACCGGTGCGGATACGCCGCACGACGACATACCCCACCCCACCGACCCCCAGGACGTGCGATGAGCAACCCCCTCGTGCGCAAGCTGATGCTCTCGCTCGGTGCGCCCATCCTGGCCCTTTTCGTCGCCTTCGCGCTGACCTCGTTGGTGCTCATGGCGCTCGGTGACCCGGTGCGCGATGTGTGGATCACGATGCTCAGCACGCCCAAGCCGCGCATGATCACCAATGTCGTCAATGGCGCGATCGTGCTCTATTTGTCGGCGATCGCCGTGGCGGTCGGCTTCAAGATGAATCTGTTCAATATTGGTGTCGATGGGCAGTACCGCGTCGGGTCGTTCGCGGCCGCAGTCTTCGCCGGTCAGGCCTGGCTGCCCGGCATTCTGAACATCCTCGTCGCGATCATCGTCGCGATGGTGGCGGGCGGGCTCTGGGCCAGCATCGCGGCATACCTGAAGGTGCAGCGCGGCGTCTCCGAGGTCATCTCGACGATCATGCTCAACGCCATCGCCACCGGTTTGGTGTCATGGCTATTGCTCAAGGTCGCGGTGCGCACGGCTGGCTCAAACGCCATTGGCACCAAGGTGATCCCGGAGTCCTCGCAGTTGGAGGGCTGGAAGCTGATCCCCGGCGCGAGCAATCGGGTCTATAGCCTGCTGATTCTCGCGGTCATCGTGGGCTTCCTGTACTGGTTCGTCCTGAGCAAGACGCGCTTCGGCTTCGACCTGCGCGCGACGGGCAGCTCGGAGACGGCCGCTGTCGCGAGCGGCGTCAAGGTCAAGCGGATGGTCATGACCTCGATGATCCTCTCGGGCGCCCTCGCGGGCCTGGTCGGGATGCCATTGCTCTTCGGCCAGGACCACTCCTATGGCACGACCTTCCAGGCGGGGCTCGGCTTCGCCGGCATCGGCATCGCGCTACTTGGGCGCAACCATCCGGTCGGCATCGCGTTCGCCGCGCTCTTGTGGAGCTATCTCGACACGCAGGCCAATGGCCTGCAGATCCGGGCTGGGGTCGCCCCCGAACTCGTCTACATCATCCAGGGCATCATCTTGTTCGCCGTCGTCATCGCCTATGAGGGCACTCGGCGCCTCGATATCCGCCTCGAACAGCAGCGGGTGGCCCGGGAGTTGGCCGCCCAGCGAACTGCCCGCCAGACGGAAGGAGCGGTCGCGTGAGCACGGCTACCTCGACCCGACGCGCCGACGTGCAGACGCCCCGCGGTGGCCTCCTGGCCAATGTGTATGCCCGCTGGGGCCTGATCCTGCTCGGCGGCGTGGTCATCCTCTCGCTGCTGCGCGTCGTGACCGGCGCTAATGACATCGACTCCTCTGGCGCCATCGCGGCGGCCTTCGGTCTCGCCGTGCCGATCGCGCTCGCCGGTCTCGGCGGTCTGTGGTCGGAGCGGGCCGGCATCGTCAACATTGGCCTCGAAGGCATGATGATTCTCGGCACCTGGTCCTCGGCCTTTTGCGCCTACCACTGGGGTCCCTGGGTCGGCATCGTCGGCGGGGCGCTCGGTGGCCTGGTCGGCGGCCTGATCCACGCGATCGCGACCGTCTATTTCGGCGTCGACCACATCGTCTCCGGTGTGGCGCTGAACATCATCGGTCTTGGCGTGGCGAAATATCTCGCCTCGCGGTTCTTCAGTGACCTGCCTGGTGGCGGACCGACGCAGAGCCCGCCGCTGCCGCAGCCACCATCGCTGTCGCTGCCGGGAATCGGGGATCCGCTGCTCAGTCTGGAACGCCAGCACATCTTCTTTGTTTCCGATCTCGCGGGCATCATCCGAGGCTTGACCGTCAATGTCTCGGTGCTGACGCTGATGACGCTCGGGCTCTTCATCGCGAGTTGGTGGATTCTGTGGAAGACCGCCTTCGGTCTGCGCCTACGCTCCGTCGGTGAATCGCCGGCCGCAGCCGAATCGCTGGGCGTCAACGTCTACCGTTACAAGTTCATCGGCGTGCTCGTCTCCGGTGGCTTGGCCGGTCTGGGTGGCGCCTTCTTGACCCTCGTCGCCTCGAACCTCTTCCGCGATGGCCAGACGGGTGGCCGCGGGTATATCGGTTTGGCTGCCATGATCTTCGGCAACTGGCGTCCCGGTGGACTCTTGGCCGGCTCCGCACTCTTCGGGTATACCGACGCCATCCGCCTGCGCGGCGGCGGCGGGGTGCACGCGATCCTGCTGCTCGTGGCCGTTCTGCTGCTGCTCGTCGGCTTGTGGCAGTTGCGCAAGGGCCGCACGCTGCCGGGTGCCGCCTCGCTGGTGCTCTCGGGCCTGGTTGCCTGGTGGTACTTCGCGACCGACACCGTGCCGGGCGAACTCGCGGGCACCCTGCCCTATATGACCACCTTGCTGGTCCTGGCCTTCGCGTCGCAGCGACTGCGGATGCCCGCGGCTGATGGTCAGATCTATCGCAAGGGTGGCCATTAGCGTGTCTGACGCACTGCCCGCAGCCCTCGGGGTGTCGTGGGAGCAGTTGCGCGAGGCCGCTGTTGCGGCGGCGGCCCGCGCCTACTGCCCATACTCCAACTTCCCCGTGGGCGTCGCTGGGGTGACCACCGATGGTCGGGTCTATGCCGGGTGCAATGTCGAGAATGCGGCCTACGGTGTGGCGCTGTGCGCCGAATGCGGGATGGTCTCAGCCCTGCATATGGACGGTGGCGGGCGGTTCGCGGCGGTCTTCTGCGTGGGGCGGGACGGCCAGGCGCTCATGCCCTGCGGCCGGTGCCGCCAACTGCTGTGGGAGAACGGTGGCCCCTCGTGCCTGCTGATGACGCCCGAGGGCGTTCGCACGATGCGGGAGATGCTTCCGCAGGCCTTCGGCCCCGAAGAACTCGAGCGCCTCGCGCAGCGCTGAGGTCGGGCGGGTTCCGTGGCGACCTCAGATTGCCCGTTCCGTGAACCAAGGTATCTACTTCGGCCCGGTCGGCTTCACGGTGGCCGATCGTGCGCGTCCCGCGTGACCTACTGGTCAAGGGCTGGCAGGATGCGCGCATGAGTGAAGCCTTCGATGCCGTCGACGTCATCATTGCCAAGCGTGACAAGCGCGAGCTGTCCGACGAGCAGATCCGGTGGGTGATCGATGCCTACACCCGCGGTGTCGTGGCGGAGGAGCAGATGTCGGCGCTCAATATGGCCGTCCTGCTCAACGGGATGACCCGCCGCGAGATCGCGACGTGGACCGACGCCATGATCAAGTCCGGCGAGCGCATGGACTTCTCCTCGCTGAAGAATCCCACCGCCGACAAGCACTCGACCGGGGGAGTGGGCGACAAGATCACGCTGCCGCTCGCGCCCCTCGTTGCGGTCTTCGGAGTGGCGGTGCCGCAGCTGTCCGGCCGCGGGCTTGGACATACGGGCGGCACCCTCGACAAGCTGGAGTCGATCCCCGGATGGCAGGCCGGGATGTCCAATGAGGCGATGCTGGCGCAACTCGATGATGTGGGCGCGGTCATCTGCGCGGCCGGCTCGGGCCTGGCCCCCGCGGACAAGAAGCTGTATGCGCTGCGCGATGTCACCGGCACTGTCGAGGCCATCCCGTTAATCGCCTCCTCCATCATGTCCAAGAAGATCGCCGAAGGCACCGGCGCGCTCGTGCTCGACGTCAAGGTCGGCTCGGGCGCGTTCATGAAGAACATCGAGGACGCCCGCGAACTGGCCCGCACCATGGTCGACCTCGGCACCGACGCCGGTGTGAAAACCGTTGCCCTGCTGACGGATATGTCCACGCCATTGGGTTACACCGCAGGCAATGCCATCGAGGTGCGCGAGTCCGTGGACGTGCTCTCCGGTGGTGGCCCGGCCGATGTCGTTGAGCTGACGGTGCGCCTGGCGGAGGAGATGTTGGAGGCCGCCGGCAAGGGGGGCCAGGACGTGCGCGCCGCGCTCCAGGACGGCCGCGCCCTCGATGCCTGGAAGCGGATGATCCGGGCACAAGGCGGCGATCCGGACGCGCCCATGCCGGTCGCCAAGCACAACGAGCAGATCCTCGCCGAGCGCGACGGCTTCGTCACCGCCATGGATGCGTATGCCGTGGGCGTCGCCGCCTGGCGCCTCGGGGCTGGCCGCGCCCGCAAGGAGGACCCGGTGCAGGCCGGGGCCGGCATCGAAATGCACCTCAAGCCTGGCGATCCGGTGCGCAAGGGCGAGTCCATCCTCACCCTCTACACCGACACCCCCGAGCGCTTCGAGCGGGCCAAGGAGGCGCTGGCGGGCGGCATACACATCGGCGACGCCGCCCCCGACCCCACCCCCGTCATCCTCGACCGCATCTCCTAGCGAGAGCGCGAGTCGCCTCCCGTTTCTCTCCGGATGCCGCAAGTCTGCGCTTGACCCCTGCTTTAAAGCGGGGTGAAGTGCACACTTGTGGCATCCGGAGAGAAATGAGCGAACTCGCCGGGGCCGGTCGGCGGCGGGGACCGGTGGGCGTCGTTGGCGGGGGAGGCGGAGCGCCTACGCTGTGCAGCGTGAGTGACATCGCCGTCAGCCCGGATATCGCCGCGGCACCCAAGGCCCTCCTGCACGACCACCTCGACGGTGGCGTGCGGCCGCAGACGATCGTCGAGATCAGCGATGAGATCGGCTACACCGACCTGCCGCGCACGGACGCGACCTCGCTGGACCAGTGGTTCCGGGAGAGCGCGGATTCGGGCTCGCTCGTGCGCTATCTGGAGACTTTCGAGCACACCGTCGCGGTCATGCAGACGACCGCTGGTCTGCACCGGGTGGCCAAGGAGTGCGCCCTCGACCTCGCCGCAGACGGGGTGGTGTATGCCGAATCGCGTTACGCCCCAGAACAACACGTAGCCGGTGGGTTGGCGATGGAGGAGGTCGTCGAGGCGGTCAACGCGGGCTTCCGGGAGGGCGAGGCGGAGGCGGCCGCAGCGGGCCGGCCCATCCACATGCGCGCGCTGCTGACGGCGATGCGCCATGCGGCCCGCTCCCGCGAAATCGCCGAACTCGCCGTTCGCTATCGCGACGACGGGGTCGTCGGCTTCGATATCGCCGGCGCCGAGGCCGGCTACCCGCCCACCCGGCACCTCGACGCCTTCGAATACCTGCAGCGCGAGAATGCCCACTTCACCATCCACGCCGGCGAGGCCTTCGGGCTGCCGAGCATTTGGGAGGCGATCCAGTGGTGCGGCGCCGACCGTCTCGGCCACGGAGTGCGGATCGTCGACGATATCGACACGGCCAGCGAGCAGCCCGCGCTCGGGCGGCTGTCCGCATACGTCCGGGACGCGCGCATCCCGCTGGAGATGTGCCCCAGCAGCAACCTGCAGACCGGCGCGGCGGCCTCATATGCCGACCACCCCATCACCTTGCTGAAGAATCTCCGCTTCCGCGTCACTGTCAACACCGACAACCGCCTCATGAGCGGCACCACCCTCGGGCGCGAGATGCAGCATCTGGTGGACGAGGCCGGCTGGACGCTCTCGGACATCCGGTGGGCGACGATCAATGCGCTCAAGTCCGCCTTCATCCCGTATGACGAGCGGCTCGCCCTCATCGAGAAGGTCGTCAAGCCGGGGTATGCCGCCCTGGGCGTCCCTGCCTACTCCGTCTGATCCGCGCGCCGGGATCTCACCCCGGCCCGTTAACCTCGTCGCTCCCACCGGGTCCACGTTCACGTCCTTACGCCCTACCAACCGCCGGCTGATCGCCGACCGCCGGACCTAACGCTCGACCTACCGCCTGGTATGCGCCCTGATCACGGCGCATACCAGGCGGTAGGTCAGGAGTTAGCCCGTGGCGGATGGACCGGCGCCCCCGCACGCCTGAACACCTTCGCGGTCAACCTCGCGATCCCCGGGCCGGGCAATACCGCCAAGGTGCACTTCACGCGCTGAGCGCCACCCTCAGGGCGGCCGGCTCGCACCCCTCCGGGCGCAGCCGGCCCGGGCCAACCTCAGGGCATCGGCCTCGGGCCCGGATAGGGCTGGATGCCCGATGGCCCCGGCGCGCCATACGGGTATGACGACCCCGGGCCGACCGGCCGGTCCTGCGGCGGCCCGCCCACGGCCGGTGCCTGCTCGCGGCGTCGGGCGTCGATATACATCAGCGTCACGTACGTGAAGCTGTAGACCTGGAAGACGACATTCAGCACGGCCGACAAGATGGCGGCGACGGCCGCGCCGACGCCCCACGCCGCGCGGGCCGACGCATCGCCGCTGGTGGAATCGGCGAGTTCGAGCGGCGCGGTCAGCGCGCTGAGAAGCATCAGCACCGGCACGGTGAGCAGACCGAGCATGAGGATCCGGCCGAAGGTCATCCACCAGGACCCCTTCGTCAGGGCGAGGGACCGGCCAATCGATGCCACGGGGCTGGTGCGCTCGATCGCCAGGACGGGGAAGATGAAGACCAGACGCACCGTGATCCAGTAGAACGCTGGGATCAGGCCCAGGATGAAGATCACGCTCCCGACATTCCCGGCATTGCCGGCGAGATCGCTGCTTAAGAGCACCACGATGACCACGATCGCGATGATGATGGCGAGATAACTGGCGATGAAGATCAGGGCGAGCACGATCATTCGCCAGACGACCCCGGCGCCATCGCGCCATACCTGGCCCATGCTCGGACGCTCTCCGAGCGCGATGCGATAGGCGCCGACGACCAGCGCCCCCGTCATCCGCAGCAGGACATAAGCCGCCGCGAATCCGAAGACGACGACGGCAACGCCAATCAGGCCGACCAGCACGCTCGCCCGGTCGGAGGCCAGCCCACTCGCGAGGGCCAAGGAAAAGAGGACGACCCCAGGCACCGCGAGACCGATGGCGACCAGCAGTGGTAGGCCGAGGAAGATCCGCGGCGCCGCGAATACGGTGCGAAACGAGCCGCTGACGATATCCCCCACGCCCAGCAGCCGATTCGGGATCGTCGGTGCCCCGCCGGCAGGCGTGGCGCGGGGCGCGCTCGTGTCGTGCGGATGGCTGGTCATGAAGCCGATATCCCCCTCGTGCCAAGCGGTGGACCCTCCACCGCGCTGCATCGTATGCAGTCCGCGCCCCCAGCTTGGCCTTTGCGGCTCGTCAGGTGCGCAATGCCGCCTCGACCTCGGGAGCCGTGGCCGGGCGGGCACCGCGCTTCGACGCGCGGGCCACGACCTGCGGTTCCGCCCGCATCAACTCCAGTCCGCGGCGGACCAGAACGCGCGGCGGTTTGCGATGCTCTTTCAGATCCCGCGCCAACCGGCGCACGAAGGTCAAGGCCGGACGATTGCGGACGCACCACGCGCTGTGCAGCACGCCGGCCTCGCGCAGCGGCGCGACGAGTTCGGCCGCGAAGATGCCCTCGGCGAGCACGAGATGCTCGGTCGGCAGGGTGGCGGTCGTCCAGGAGACTCGCCGGGAGACCGAGATGTCATAGACCGGCACCTCACACCGGCCCTCGTCGATCAGGGCGGTCAGGGCCGCGACCGCGCCCTCGCCGTCCCAGCTACGCGGGTCATCCCAGTCGGCGATGCCTAGGCTAGGGTGCATCGGCAGGCTCGGGTCGTCGACATCCTTGTAGAAGTCGTCGAGGTTGACGATGGGCCAGCCGTGGGCGGCGCGCAACCGGTCGGCGAGGCGCGACTTGCCGGCCCCGGACGGACCGGCGAGCAGCACGACCCGGGCCCGGGTGTCCTTCTGCGTCACCACGGCGGCGTTGCGAGGGCGAACACGTCGTGGAAGCCCTAGCGGCCCTTGGGGTGCCAGACGGTCTTGGTCTCGAGATAGGACTCGATCCGCCCCAGGTCGGGGGTCTGGGTCCAGTCCTCTTCGATGGCCGTGAGCCCGTCGAGCGCAGGCCGGCGCACCCGCTTCACGTTGTCCGCGGCCGCGCTCTCCAAGTCGCCCCAGGAGATCTCGGTGCCCGCCACGCCGGTCAGGTCGATCGCGTTGACATCGCGGTGCGAGGCCAGCCACGGCGCCGCCTCGGCCGGGTCGCCGGTGATGAGGTTGATGACGCCGCCGGGCACATCGGAGGTCGCGAGTGCCTCGGCGAGCGTGATCGCCGGGATGGGGCGATCCCGGCTCGTGAGCACCACGGCGGTGTTGCCGGACACGACGATCGGGGCGACCACGCTGACCAGCCCGAGCAGCGAACTGCCTTGCGGCGCAAGAGCAGCCACGACTCCGGTCGGGTCCGGAGCGGAGATATTGAAGTACGGCCCGGCCACCGGGTTGAGCCCGCCGAGGACCTGCGCGAACTTGTCGGACCACCCGGCATACCAGACCCACCGGTCGATCGCGGCGTCCACCGAGGCCGCGGCGCGGGCCGGGGTCAGGCCCTCGGCGGCGCGGACTTCCTCGACGAATTGCGCCTTGCGCGACTCCATGACCTCGGCGACCCGATAGAGCACCTGGCCCCGGTTGTATGCCGTGGCCCCGGCCCAGCCCGGCTGCGCCTTGCGCGCCGCGACCACCGCGTCGCGGGCGTCCTTGCGCGAGCCCTTGGCGGCATTGGCGAGGAAGCGGCCCTTGGCGTCGCTCACGTCATACGAGCGCCCGGACTCGCTGCGGGGGAAGGCCCCGCCGATATAGAGCTTGTAGGTCTTCTTGACCTCGACCCGGCTCACGCGCTCTCTCCCGTCACGACATACGCGGCGAGGCCGTGGCGCCCGCCCTCTCGGCCATAGCCCGACTCCTTGTAGCCGCCGAAGGGGCTGGCCGGGTCGAAGCGGTTGAAGGTATTGGCCCACACCACGCCGGCGCGCAGCTGGTCGGCCATCCACAGGATGCGCGAGCCCTTGTCGGTCCAGATGCCCGCCGACAGGCCGTATGGCGTGTTGTTGGCCTTCGCGACCGCTTCCTGCGGCGTGCGGAAGGTGAGCATCGAGACCACCGGCCCGAAAATCTCCTCCTGGGCGATCCGGTGCGTCTGGCTGACGCCGGTGAAAACCGTTGGGCGGAACCAGAATCCCTTGTCCGGCAACGGACATCCGGTATCCCACCGCTGGGCACCCTCGGCCTCGCCGGCGGCGACGAGTTCGGTGATCCGAGTCAGTTGGCCCCGGCTGTTGATCGCGCCGACATCGGTGTTCTTATCCAGCGGGTCGCCGACGCGCAGGGTCTGAAGGCGGCGCTTGAGGCGGGCCTCGACCTCGTCGGCGATCGACTCCTGGACCAGCAACCGCGACCCGGCGCAGCAGACATGGCCCTGGTTGAAGAAGATGCCATTGATGATGCCTTCGACGGCCTGGTCGATCGGGGCGTCATCGAAAATGATGTTTGCGGCCTTGCCGCCGAGTTCCAGCGTCGCCTTCTTGCGGGTCCCGGCGATCGCGCGGGCGATGGCCTTCCCGACGCCGGTCGAGCCGGTGAACGCGATCTTGTCGATGCCGGGGTGATCGACGATCGCCTGGCCGGTCGTGCCTGCCCCGGTGACGATATTGACCACGCCGGGCGGCAGCTCGGCCTGCTGGCAAACCTCCGCGAAGAGCAGGGCCGTCAGCGGCGTCGTCTCGGCCGGCTTCAGGACGACGGTATTGCCGGTGGCGAGCGCCGGGGCGATCTTCCACGCGAGCATGAGCATCGGGAAGTTCCACGGAATCACTTGTCCCACAACGCCATGCGGGCGCGGGTTGGGCCCGAGGGCGGCATACTCCAGCTTGTCGGCCCAGCCGGCGTGATAGAAGAAATGCGCCGCCGCGACCGGGACATCGACGTCGCGGCTTTCCTTGATCGGCTTGCCATTGTCGAGGGTTTCCAGGACCGCGAACTCCCGCGCGCGCTCCTGCAGGATGCGGGCGATGCGATAGAGGTACTTGCCGCGGTCGGCGCCGCTCATTCGGGACCAGACCCGGGTGTATGCCGCCCGCGCGGCCTTGACCGCGAGGTCGACATCCGCGGCGCTCGCCTCCGAGATCTCGGCGAGCACCTCCTCGGTGGCAGGGGAGATCGTCTTGAACGATTCGCCGGTGCCATCGACGAATTCGCCATTGATGAACAGGCCGTATGACGGGCGTAGGTTGACGACGGCGCGGGACTCTGGTGCGGGGGCGTACTCGAAAATGCTCATCGGTGTCGTCTTCTCGTCAGTAGAGGCTCGGGGCGTCGTCGGTGATGTAGTCAGCTCCGGAGTAATAGCCGAGAGTCATCCGTTGCCGTTGCAGGAGTAGGTCGTTCAGCAGGCTCGAGGCGCCGAAGCGGAACCAGGTGTTGTCCAGCCAAGGGTCGCCAGCGACCTCGCTGACGGCGACGAGGAATTTGATGGCGTCCTTGCTCGTGCGTATGCCGCCCGCCGGCTTCACGCCGATCATCTCGCCGGTCAGCTCCAGCCAGTCGCGGACGGCTTCGAGCATGATCACGGTGACGGGCAGGGTCGCGGCGGGGGAGACCTTGCCGGTGCTCGTCTTGATGAAGTCGCCACCGGCGAGCATCGAGAGCCACGAGGCGCGGCGCACATTGTCATAGGTGACCAGTTCGCCGGTCTCCATGATGACCTTCAACCGGGCCTCGCCGCAGGCCGCCTTGATGTCGGCGATCTGGTGGAAGACCGTGAGGTAGTCGCCGGCGAGGAAGGCGCCCCGGTCGATGACCATGTCGATCTCGTCCGCGCCGGCCGCGACGGCCTCGCGGGTGTCGGCGAGCTTGACCGCCATGCTGGCCCGGCCGCTGGGGAAGGCCGTCGCGACGGCGGCGATTTTCACGCCGCTGCCGTCGCCGAGCGCCTCCTTGGCCACGGCGACCATGTCGCCATAGACGCAAACCGCGGCCGTGCGCGGGGTGCTCAGGTCGCTCGCGTCGGGCGTCAGCGCCTTGGCGCACAGGCCGCGCACCTTGCCCGGCGTGTCCGCGCCTTCCAGGGTGGTCAGGTCGATCATCGAGATCGCGAGATCGATCGCCCACTTCTTGGAGTCGTTCTTGATCGAGCGCGTGCCGAGCGCTGCGGCCCGGCCGTTGCAGCCGACCTCGTCGACGCCCGGCAGGCCGTGCAACCAGGCCGTCAGGGCGGAATTGGTCAGGCGACTGACGCCCAGCAACTCACGTGCTCGGGCGGTGGCGTCGACGGCGATGTCTGGCGCAGCGGAGCTCACCGCTGGAGTCTAGCCGGGCGGGCGGCATACCCACCGGCACGCGGGCGGGGTGCCGCAAGAACACCAAATCGCCGCGAGAACACCTGATCCGCGCATTGACACCCGCTGCACGGGGTGTCAATGCACGGATCGGGTGTCCTCGCGCGGATGAGGTGTCTATGCCGGGACGTACAAGCCCCGCACCTTGCGCATCCGGCCCAGCAGGCCTGCCGGGAAGCGGCCGGCGATCGAGCGTGCGAGCGCGTCGGGGTTGCGCAGGTCTGGGGCGCCGCGATGCCGGACATCGACGCCCTGTTGCACGAGCGCTCGGTCGCGCCGACTCTCCCGATTGAGCAGGACCGAACCGTCGTGGTCGGCGCGGTGCGCGTACTTGCCGATGCCGTCATATTCCTCAGCCAGCACTCGCAGGTCCGATGGGTCACCCGAGAGTTGGCTCAGCCGCCAGGCCAGGTCGGGGAAGTACGAGCCGGCGGGCGTGACGATCTCAAGCTGGCAGATGGGTTTGGGCAGTCCAAAGGCCAGCACGATCCACCGCAGCACCGATTCGCCGAAGGACTCGCTGAAGCCCGTGGCTGCGTGCAGGATGGCGGACGCCTGGAGGGTGCCTTTCGCGCCGGTCCAGCGAGCCAGGAGTTGGAGCAGACGCGCCCGCACCTCGGCTTCGCGCCGCTCAGACTCCTCGCGATCGAACCGGTTCATCGCCGCCAGCATGCGCAGTCCCGCGTCGGCGATGGCCAGCGCAATTCGAGGATGGGTATTCCGGGTGCAGTCGACGATCGTTCGCCACAGATTGGTCGTCGGCAGGCCGGCGATCTCCACGATCTCCTCCGGGCCGCAGCTGTCCAGGTGCCGTCGGACCCCTTCGCCCGTCATCCGACCTTGCCTCGTGGACACCAGGACATGGGCATAGCCATCCCAGGAGCCGACGGGCAGGCCATGCAAGAGAGCGGCGGTCGTGTGGCTGAAGACCACATCGGTGCGCATCGTCCCCGCCACGGCGGCGGCCATCGCCAGGGCCTGCTGGCGCTCGCGATCCCAGGTGGTCGCGCCGTCCGGTGCCGGGCCGAACGCGCCCGGGCGGATGCGTTCGACCTCGCCCGCGCGACGACCGGCGGCGATGCACGGCCAGCCGAGGTCGCGGGTGAAACGGATGTCCGGTAGGTGGTGCTCGCCCCTGTCCATGGGCTGAGGTTTGCAGCCGGACGCACGATCGACAACGGCGACGAGCCGGCCTGTGGATAACCATCGATGCCGCCATCGACACCCGATCCGCGCGAGAACACCCGATCCGTGCATTGACACCCTGTGCACCGGGTGTCAATGCACGGATCGAGTGTCGATTCGCCGGGCTCAGGGGCTCCGGTGGGCCACTGGTCAGCGGGCGGTGGCGCGCTCCATGCCGGTGCGTATGCCGTGCAGCCGGTCAGCGGCGCGGGTGCGGGCGGGGGGCAGGTCGACGGCATCGGCGACCGGCTCGATCACCTCGAGATAGATCTTCAGCTTGGGCTCGGTGCCGGACGGGCGCACGATGATGCGGGAGTCGTCGGCGAGGTAGTAGCGCAGACCCTCGGTCGGCAGCAGGCCGGCCACACCCTGCGCCAGATCGTCGATCCGCGCGACCGCCACCCCCGCGACCTCGCTCGGCGGCTCGGCCCGCAGGCGAGCCATCAACTCATCGATCCGGGCCAGGTCGGTGACGCGGATGGAGAAAGCATCGGTCGCATACACGCCGTGCGTGACCGCGAGTTCGTCCAGCACCGACTGGAGGTCGCTGCCCCGGGCCTTGCGGGTGGCGGCGAGTTCGCTCAGCAGCAGGGCGGCGGACACGCCGTCCTTGTCGCGCACGTGCGCGGAGTCCACGCAATAGCCAAGCGCCTCCTCATAGCCGAACGCGAGGTCGGGGACGCGGCCGATCCATTTGAAGCCGGTCAGTGTCTCCTCGTGCGCAACGCCAGCAGCCGTGGCCATGGCACCGAGCAAGCGGGAGCTGACGATGGAGTTGGCGAACGGCCGCCCGGCCGGGACGCCGCGCGCGAGAATGTGCGCGCCAAGCAGGGCGCCGACCTCGTCGCCGCGCAGCATCCGCCAGCCACCCGGCCCAGCGATGGCCGCGGCGCACCGGTCGGCGTCGGGGTCGTTGGCGATGACCAAATCCGGGCCGGTCTGCTCGGCCAGGTCCAGCGCGAGGTCCATCGCACCCGGCTCCTCGGGATTGGGAAAGGTGACGGTCGGGAAGTTCGGGTCCGGATCGGCCTGTGCGGCAACGGAAATCGGTTCGTCGAAGCCTGCTGCAGCGAAGGCTCGACGGATCGTCTCGGTGCCCACGCCGTGCATCGCCGTGTGCACGACGACCAGGTCACGAGGTGTGTCGTCGGCCACGACGGTCGTCGCGTCCCGGACGTATGCGTCGAGCACGTCGTCGCCCAGGATCTCCCACCCGGAGGCCGCACGGGGCACGCCGTCGACGCTGTTCACCGCGTCGATCTGCGCGGCGATGTGCGCATCCACCGGCGGGACGATCTGGGAGCCGTCGCCGACATAGACCTTGTAGCCGTTGTCCTGCGGCGGGTTGTGACTCGCCGTCACCATCACTCCCGCGTCCGCCCCGAGGTGGCGAATGGCGTATGCCAGCACGGGCGTCGGCAGCGGCCGCGGCAGGATCGCGGCCCGGCCGCCGGCGCCGAGGACGACCGCGGCGGTGTCGCGGGCGAAGACATCGGAGTTGAAGCGGGCGTCATAGCCGATGACGACGAAGGGCTGCTCGGTCAGGGTTTTTAGGTATGCCGTCAGCCCGGCCGCCGCCCGGATCACCACGGCGCGGTTCATCCGGTTCGGCCCGGCGCCGAGGGCGCCGCGCAGGCCGGCGGTGCCGAACTCCAGCATTCCGGCAAACCGGTCCGCCAGATCGGACAGCGCGACGTGATCTCCGCCCTCCGCGGCGGCGATCACCGTCTCCAACTCGGCGCGGGTCGCGGCATCGGGATCATCGCCCGCCCACGCGCGAGCGGCGGCCAGCAGATCCTCGGGGGCGGACGGCATACGAACTCCTCGGTCCGGCGACGATGCAGGTGCGCCGCACTGTAGCCGTATGCGGAGCGGCGGACGGGAGAGGCCCCAGGTCGAGGCCCCGGAGATCAGATCTTGGTGACGATTTCGGCGAGCAGGGTGCCGCAGCGGGCGGCGGCGGCCTGGCCGGCCTCGACGACCTCGGCGTGCGAGAGCGGCACGGGTGAGATGCCGGCGGCCGGGTTGGTCACGAGCGAGATTCCGAGGACTTCCAGGCCTGCCTGGCGCGCGGCGATGGCCTCCAAGGTGGTTGACATGCCGACGAGGTCGCCCCCGAGGACACCGGCCATCTTCACCTCGGCCGGCGTTTCATAGTGCGGCCCGCGGAACTGGACGTACACGCCCTCGGGCAGGTCAGCGTCGACCTCGCGGGCGATGGCGCGCAGCCGGGGGGAGTAGAGGTCGGTGAGGTCGACGAAGTTCGCGCCTTCAATGGGGGAGGCGGCGGTGAGGTTGATGTGGTCGCTGATGAGCACTGCGGTGCCCGGTGCCCACTCCGGCCGCAGGCCCCCGCAGCCATTGGTCAGGACGATCGCCCGGCATCCCGCGGCCGCGGCAGTGCGGACCGCGTGGACGACAGCGCGCACCCCGCGGCCCTCGTAGAAATGCGTCCGGGTGCCGAAAACCAGTGCGCGGCCGCCAGTTTCACCGATCGCGACCGACCGCATCGTGCCCGAGTGGCCGACGACAGCGGCCTTGGCGAAACCCGGAACGTCGGTGTTGTCGATCGTCGCGAGGGTGGTGCCGATCCGGTCGGCCGTCTCGCCCCAACCGGAGCCGAGGACGAGCGCGATGTCGTGGGTCGGCGCCCCGGACTTCTCGGCGATCACGGCGGCAGCCTGCGCGGCCACCTCGAAGGGGTCGGCGCCCGCGGCGTCCAGCGGGTTCACGGCAACGATGTCGGTCACCGACGTAGGGTAGCCGGGCGCGGCGCGTGCGCCCACCTCCGGCTTGCTGGACGATGGAGCCGACGATGCGCAGCAGGCCATAGGTGAAGGGTGAAGACCACATGAACGGGCGCAGTCACGTCGTGATCGTCGGGGGCGGACCCGGCGGGTATGAAGCCGCGCTAGTCGCCGCTCACCTCGGGGCTTCGGTGACGCTGATCGAGAAAGATGGGCTCGGCGGCGCGGCCGTGTTGACCGACTGCGTGCCGAGCAAGACGCTCATCGCGACCGCGGACTATATGTCGATGGTCGACGTGGCCGTGACGCTCGGGGTGCATCTGACCGATCACGAAGGCGATGAGTTGAGCAGCTCCCAGGCCCGGCTCACCGAGGTCAACGCCCGTGTCCTCGACCTCGCCGCGGCTCAGAGCACGGATATCGTCGGGCGCCTTCACGAGGTGGGTGTCGAGATTGTCGAAGGCCGTGCTCGACTCCTCGACTCGAGCACCGTCCGGTCCGAAAGTGATTCCGGCACAAGGGATCACGCGGCGGACGTCATACTCATCGCGACGGGGGCGACGCCGCGAGTGATGACCAGCGCCCAACCCGACGGCGAACGCATCCTGACGTGGCAACAGATCTACGCCATGGACTCCCTGCCCGAGCACCTCATCGTCGTCGGGTCCGGTGTCACGGGCGCCGAGCTCGCTCAGGCGTACCTCGGCCTGGGTGCCAAGGTCACCTTGGTGAGCAGCCGGGACCGGGTCCTCCCCGGAGAGGACGCCGATGCCGCCACCGTCATCGAGGAGGTCTTCACCAAGCGCGGTATGACGGTCTTGTCGCGCTCGCGCATGCAGGCCGTCGAGGTGGTGCGGGACGCGGCCGGGGCCGCGACCGGAGTCGCGGTGACTTTGGAGGACGGCCGCGTGGTCGAGGGCTCGCACGCCCTCTTGGCCGTCGGGTCCGTGGCCCAGACGCGGGACATGGGTCTGGAGGAGGCGGGCGTCGCGCTGCGCGAGAGCGGCCATATCGCCGTGGACCGGGTCTCCCGCACGTCCGTGCGGGGGGTGTATGCCGCGGGCGACTGCACCGGGGTGCTGCCGCTGGCCTCGGTGGCAGCCATGCAGGGCCGGATCGCGATGGCCCACGCGCTCGGCGACGCCGTGGCGCCGCTGAACCTCGATGTCGTCTCGGCCAATATCTTCACCGATCCTGAGATCGCCACAGTTGGCCTTTCGGAGAAGGATATTGCCGCCAAGGGGCTCGAGGTCGAGACCGTCATGCTGCCCCTATCGCGCAATCCGCGGGCCAAGATGCAAGGCATCACCGACGGCTTCGTCAAGCTCTTCGCCGCCCCCGGGTCCGGGACGGTGCTCGGGGGAGTCGTCGTGGCACCGCGGGCGAGCGAGCTGATCTTCCCGGTGACCCTCGCCGTCGCCAACCGGCTCAATGTCGACCAACTCGCGAGCACCTTCACGGTCTATCCGAGCCTGACCGGTTCGATCGCCGAGGCGGCGCGCCGGCTGCACGCGACCAGCTGACCTCGAGGTGTCACAGCAGCCGTCCGGCGGGACAATCACCGGCCCAGGCGGGCGGATCGCCGTGGTCGCGGCCGCGCTCCTGGACGATCTCTCGCGCCCTCGGACGCTGCTCACGGCGCAGCGCACCGAGCCGCCGCGGCTGGCCGGCGGTTGGGAGTTGCCGGGGGGCAAGGTCGACCCGGGTGAGGACCTAATGACGGCGCTGGCACGGGAGATCCGTGAGGAACTCGGCGTGGAAATCACTGTGGGACAGCATATTCCGGGACCGCTAGAGGGCTGGTGGCCACTCGGGGCGAGCTATGCGTTGGCGGTGTGGACCGCGGGGGTGAGGGACGGCATACCCCAGCCGCTGGAGGATCACGCGCAGGTGCGGTGGCTCACGCGCGCCGACCTGTGGTCGGTGGCATGGCTGGGCTCCAATGTCCCGATCATCGAGGCCATTGCGGCCACAGTGTGGAACCGGCCCGCGTCGGGTCGGCCGGCGCGGACACAATGACGCGGTCGGTGTCCTCGTCGTCGAAGGAGCGTTGAAGCGTGCCCGTCACGATCCCGAGTGCCCTCCCGGCCCGGCGCATCCTCGAAGGCGAGAACGTCTTCGTGATGACGCAGGGCCGCGCCGGGCATCAGGACATCCGGCCGCTGCACATCGCCATCGTCAATCTGATGCCGACCAAGATGGCGACCGAAACGCAATTGCTCCGACTCCTCGGCAACACCCCGCTGCAACTCGAGATCACCCTGATCCGGATGGCGAGCCACGACCCGCGCAACACCGCCCAGGCGCACATGGATGCCTTCTACACCACCTTCGACGAGGCGCGCGAGCGCAAGTTCGACGGCTTGATCGTCACCGGCGCGCCCATCGAGACGCTGCCCTTCGAGGCGGTCGACTACTGGCCGGAGTTGTGCACGGTCCTGGACTGGAGCCGCGATCACGTCTTCTCCACGATGCACGTCTGCTGGGGAGCGCAGGCCGGTCTCTATCACCACTACGGCATCGAGAAGTTTCCGTTGGCGGAGAAGATGTTCGGCGTCTTCCCGCACCGGGTTCTCGACCCGCGCAACCGGGTGCTCAGCGGATTCGATGAGATCTTCCCGGCCCCGCATTCGCGGCATACCGAAACCCGCGCAGCGGATATCGAGGCCACCGAGGGCCTGGAGTTGCTGGCGGTGAGCGAGGAGGCCGGGGTCTACCTCGCGGCGAGCACCGACGGTCGGCAGCTCTATGTCACCGGTCACCCCGAATACGAGCGCGACACCCTCAAGCTGGAGTATGACCGCGACATCTCGCGGGGCCTGGACGCCACCGTCCCGCGCCACTATTACCCCGGCGACGACCCGAGCCAGCCGCCCATGGTGACCTGGCGCAGCCACGCCTACCTGCTCTATGCCAACTGGCTGAATTACTGCGTGTATCAAGGCACGCCATACGACCTCGGCGCCATCGGCCCGCAGATCACGCCCACCGCCGACGAGGACTGACGCCGGCGACAAGGCGGCGGTTCACGGGCATACCCCTGGGCCTGAGACAATTGCTCAATGCCTCAGCAGTCCCGCAGCGACATCCGTAATGTCGCCATCGTTGCCCACGTCGACCACGGCAAGACCACTTTGGTGGACAAGATGCTCTGGCAGGCGGGTGCTTTTGGTGCGCACCAGCATGTCGACGAACGCGCGATGGACTCCGGTGACCTGGAGCGCGAGAAGGGCATCACGATCCTCGCCAAGAACACCGCCGTCCGCTATGCCGGCAAGGCCGCGGCCGATCTGGGCCACCCCGATGGCGTGACGATCAACATCATCGACACCCCCGGGCACGCTGACTTCGGTGGCGAGGTCGAGCGCGGTCTGTCGATGGTCGATGGTGTCGTGCTGCTCGTCGACGCCTCCGAGGGGCCGCTCCCGCAGACCCGTTTCGTGCTGCGCAAGGCGCTGGCCGCGCACATGCCGGTCGTCTTGTGCATCAACAAGGTCGACCGGCCGGACGCCCGCATCGGTGAGGTCGTCGACGAGGTCTACGAACTCTTCATGGACCTGATGGAGGACGGCGGCAACACCGAGGAGGTTCTCGACTTCCCGATCGTGTATGCCTCGGCCAAGGCCGGGCGAGCCTCGATGACCCGTCCCGCAGACGGCGATCTGCCGGACTCCGAGGACCTCGAGGCGCTCTTCAAGGTGATCTTCGAAACGATCCCCGCGCCGACCTATGACGACGAGGCGCCGCTGCAGGCCCATGTCACCAACCTCGACGCCTCGAACTTCCTGGGCCGCCTCGCCCTGCTGCGCGTGCACAACGGGCAGATCCGCAAGGGCCAGCAGGTGGCGTGGTGCCGCGGCGACGGCACGGTCAAGCAGGTCAAGATCACCGAACTGCTGATGACCGAAGCCCTGGAGCGCAAGCCAGTCGAGTCCGCAGGCCCGGGCGACATCATCGCCATTGCCGGCATCCCCGACATCATGATCGGCGAGACCCTGGCGGACCTGGACGACCCGCGCCCGCTGCCGCTCATCACGGTCGACGAGCCGGCCATCTCCATGACGATCGGGATCAACACCAGCCCGCTCGCGGGCCGCGTGCGCGGCGCCAAGCTGACCGCCCGCCTGGTCAAGGACCGCCTCGACCGCGAACTGATCGGCAATGTGTCCCTGCGCATCCTCGGCACCGACCGCCCCGACGCGTGGGAGGTCCAAGGCCGAGGTGAGCTCGCGCTCGCGATCCTCGTGGAGCAGATGCGGCGCGAAGGCTATGAACTGACCGTTGGCAAGCCGCAGGTCGTCACCAAGGACATCGACGGCAAGGTCCACGAGCCGATGGAGCACCTGACCATCGATGCGCCGGAGGAATTCCTCGGAACCATCACCCAGGTCCTCGCGCAGCGCAAGGGCCGGATGACCCAGATGACCAATCACGGCACCGGCTGGGTGCGGATGGAGTTCGTCGTCCCCTCCCGCGGACTGATCGGCTTCCGCACCGAATTCCTCACCGAAACCCGCGGCACCGGCATCGCCAACCACGTCTTCCACGGCTACGAGCCGTGGGCCGGCACCATCACCACCCGCACCAGCGGCTCGCTGGTGGCCGACCGGATGGGGGTCGTCACGGCATACGCCATGGTCAACCTGCAGGAGCGCGGCACCCTCTTCGTCGAGCCGACGACCGAGGTCTATGAGGGCATGATCGTCGGCGAGAACTCGCGCGCCGATGACATGGACGTCAACATCACCAAGGAAAAGAAGCTCACGAACGTCCGAGCGAGCAGCGCGGACAACTTCGAGAAGATCTTCCCGCCGCGCAAGCTGTCCTTGGAGCAGAGCCTGGAGTTCTGCCGCGAGGATGAGTGCGTCGAGGTCACCCCGGAAGCCGTGCGCATCCGCAAGGTCGAGCTGGATCAGAACCTGCGGGCTCGGTCGGCCTCGAGGGCCAAGAACTCCTGAGCCCATGCGCCTGCTGTTCGTCCACGCCCACCCCGACGACGAGTCGATCGCGACCGGTGTCGCGATCGGGGCGTATGCCGCGGCCGGGCATGATGTGCACGTCCTGACGTGCACGCTGGGCGAACAGGGCGAGGTCATTCCGGCGGGCCTGCAGCATCTCGACGCCGATCATGAGGACGCGCTCGGCCCTTATCGGCTGGGGGAGTGGCAGGCGGCGCTCGCGGCGCTCGGCGCGACCGGGCACCTGCTGTGCTTCGATGAGTCGGGGGCCACGGCATACCGCGACTCCGGCATGGCCGGCAGCCCGAGCGCGGCGCGACCGGATGCCTTCGTCAACGCCGACGCGGGCGCGGCAATTGCGTTGGCGCGCAAGGTGATCGAGCAGGTCCGGCCTGATGTCGTCATCACCTATGAGAACCAGGGGGGCTACGCCCACCCGGATCACATCCAGGCGCACCGCATCGCCTGCGCCGCCGTCGCAACCTTCGCTACCCCGCCCAGGATGTATGCCGTCCTGACCCCGCGATCGTGGGTCGCCCAGGATCGCGCGTGGCTGGCGGCGGAGGTGTCCGCGCCGGGGGTGACGATCCCGGCGGCTGACGATCCGGTGATCCCGTCGGTTGTCGACGATGCGCTCGTGCCGTATGCCGTCTCGGACAGCGAGGGTGCGCGGCGGCAGGTTGCCGCCATGCGGGCGCACGCAACGCAGATCACGGTCCACGGCGCGTGGTTCACCTTGTCCAATGACATCGCCGCCCGGTTGAGCGGGCGCGAAGGCTATGCGCCGCTCGACCCGATGACCGGGCTGCTGCGCAGCGGCGAGCCCGTCGCGGAGGCGGGCGCGCGGGGATGGCCGGTGTGACGGCATACGACGGGGAACGGCCCAGCCCGCAGTTCCGGGCCGCGATGTCTCGGCTCGCGAGCGGAGTGGTCGCGCTGACCACGCGCAGCGGCAACCACGACTACGCCATGACCGCGACGGCCATCGCTTCGGTGTCGCTGGAGCCGCCCCTGCTGCTGGTGTGCGTGGAGTCGTCCGCGCGTTTCCACGAGGCGGTTGTCGACTCGGGGGCCTTCGTCGTCTCGCTGCTGAGCCGGGAGCAACGACGGGCTGCGGAGTGGCTCGCGACGCCGGGCAGGCCGCTGATCGGCCAGTTCGACCAGATTCCGCATACCCGGAGCGAGGCGGGGATTGTTCTGCTGACGGGGTCCTTGGCTACCCTGGAGTGTCGGGTGCATGCCGTCCACGGGGCCGGAGATCACTCGATTGTCGTCGGCGAAGTGGTGCAGACCGCCCTCGCCGAACGGCCGGGCGACGCGCTCGTCCACTACCGCAGCCGTTACGGGAGCCTTTCATGAGCCAGAGCACGCCTATGCCGACTTCGACGCGTCGCCGTCGATGGCCCTGGGTCGTCGCGACGGCGGGGGTGGTTGGGCTCGCCGGCTATGGCGCCTTGGCATTGAGCGCGGGCTCCAAAACCCCGGGCGATACCGTCATCGGAGGGGTGCAGGTCGGGGGCAAGACGCACGCGCAGGCGCTCGATGCTTTGCGAAATGGCTTGCAGGACAAGGCCGCTGCCACGATTCCTGTGCGCTTCGGCGAGGAAAGCATCCAACTGGACCCCGCCGCGGCGGGCCTCGCCGTCGACTACGACAAGAGTCTCGAGGGCCTCACCGGCGCCACCTTCAATCCCGTCGCGTTGTATGACCGCCTCACCGGTTCGGTGGATCGCGAGCCCGCCCGTCTGGTTGATCAGGCGCGGCTCGCAGGGGCGATCACGGCCGCTGCCCGTGGACTGACCGACAAGCCCGTCAACGCCAAGCTGGCCTTCGTCGACGGCGCCGCGACGGTCACCCCAGGGGTCGATGGCCATGCCGCGGATGTCCCGGCGACTGGCGCGGCGATCGAGAAGGGCTGGCTGCTCACCGACACCATCAACGGGGTGCTCGCCACCACGGCGCCCGAGGTCACGACCGAGGAGGCCGAGGCGGCCAAGTCGGATGTCGCCGCGAAGGTGGTTGCCGGGCCGGTCATCGTCAAGGTGGGTGACGAGAGCTTCGAGGTCGCGGGTGATGCCATCGCGCCGTCGGTGACCTTCGTGCCCAAGGATGGCGCGCTCGCCACGGAGTATGACGAGAAGAAGCTCGTCGCGGCCGTGCGCAAGGCGGGCACGGCAGCCAAAGTGCTGCGCAAGGGCAAGGACGCGACGGTCACGTCTGCTGATGGCAGCTTCAAAGTCGTGCCGTCCGTCGATGGCCTGGATGTCGACTCGGCAGCGGTCATGAGCACCATACCGGCCGCCGTGCTGGCCGCCGACCGGACCGCCGTGGTGCCCGGCAAGGCGAGCCCGGCGAAGTTCACGACGGCCAAGGCGAAGGCCTCGCTGCCCACCGGCGTCATCTCCACCTTCACGACGAACTTCCCCTACGCCCCCGATCGCACGCACAACATCACGATCGCGGCGCGGGCGCTCAATGGCACCTATGTCGCTCCGGGAGAGACCTTTTCGCTCAACGCCCACCTCGGACAGCGGACCCCGGAGAAGGGTTATCGCGGCGCCCCGGTGATCTACGACGGCCGGTTGACCAAGGACTATGGCGGCGGCATATCGCAGGTTTCGACGACCCTCTTCAACGCCATCTTCTTCTCGGGCGCGCAGATCGATGAGTACCACCCCCACAGCTTCTACATCTCGCGCTACCCCGAAGGCCGCGAGGCGACGATCAGCTGGCCCGATGTCGACAACCGCTTCACCAACACCACCGACGGCGGCATCTTCATCACCACCCAGGTGACCGCCAACGCCATCACGGTCACCTTCCAGGGCAAGAAGACCTGGGACATCGAGGCGACCAAGGGGCCACGCGTCAACGTCACCAAGCCGGGCAAGATCACCGATGACGAGAAGGGCTGCGTCCCTCAGTCGCCGGCCGATGGCTTCGATGTGACGGTCGGGCGGATCTTCAAGCAGGGCGGCAAGGTCGTCAAAACGCAGTACCTCACGACCCACTACATCCCCGAAGACCTGGTCATCTGCACCAACCCCTAACCGGATGCCTGGGCTGGCCGGCTCACCGGTCCGAGGGTCTTGCGGCGGCTTGGGGGGTTTTCTAACCTCTGCTAGCAGACGTTAATCAACTCTGCAGACCTTGCACGTTGTGCGGATTTGACTACCTTCTGCTAGCAGAAGTTACAAGGCCCGGGCGGGGGTGCTGGACAGATTGCGGTAGGCGTGGTGGCGGCGGAAGCCGAGGGATTCGTAGAGTCTGAGGGCCGGCGCATTGTCCGCCCACACCTGCAGGTGGAGATTCGTTGCGCCGAGTTCGGTTGCGGCCGTGACCAATTCGCCCAGCATGCGCCGCGCGATGCCGTGCCGGCGGTATGCCGGGTCCACCCACATCGCGGCGATCCCGCCCCACGTGCCGCTCATGCCCAGGCGCCCGACGCCGACCACCTCGCCACCAGCGCGCGCCGTCGCGAAGCGCTGCGCGGGGGAGCCGGTCATGATCGCCCGAGCGGCGTCGCGGTCGCCGAGGCGATAGCCGTTGTATGCCGTCAGCCACTCGTCCGTCAGCTCGCCCCCGATTCCGATCTCGACCGTATGCCGTCCCCGTGCCGGCCGGCCGCGCTCCGCCGACCGGCGCAGAATCGTTGCCGGTCGTGTGGTGAGAAAGAGGGAGGGTTGTGACGCGACATACCCACGATCGAGCAGCAGCCGACCGAGCGGGTCGCGCGCCGGGTCGAACCCCTCGGGACCGGCGAGGGTGACATTCGCGGGGAGGTGACGCTCCGCATACCACTCCTCCACGGCGTCGACAACCTCCGCAAGTGGCACGCCCGGATCACCCACGGGCAGAACAGAATTGGCCCGAGCGGTGAACCCACGACCAGCACGCAACAGCCAACCGCCGAGGCGGGCGGTGTCGATGGCGGGCCAACCATCGGCGACCAGGTCGTGCAGCGCCAATGGCTCCAGATCACCCCCAGCAATCCCTCGCCGAGGGCCCGCAGGCGGGATGATCCGGGTGGCGACGATCCGATCACGGGGGATCGTCACGGTCCCGCGACGCGTCTCCAGCACGACGGCCTCCGGGTCATTGCGCACCACCGTGCCAACCGCATCGGTCAGCGGCGGTTGTCCCGGTGGCGGCGGCGGCTCGAGGCGATAACGCACGGTGGCGCGCACCGGCGAGCTCACGTGGGCAGGTGGGTGGCGAGGAACTTCAGCGTCAGGCCCCACGCGATCGTCGACGCCTCGGGGTGGTAGGTCACGAAGTCGGCATTGTCGAAGGCATGGTCGGCGCCCGGATAGGTATAGAACTCGACGTCCGGCCCAGCCACCGCGGAACGAATCCGCTCGACCGTCTCGCGGTCGATATAGGCATCCTCGTCGCCGAAGTGGTGCAGGGACGGCATGCGCACCTGCGGCGCGAGGTCAAGGAGATTCGGCAGCGCCGAGCCGTAATAGCTCACGAGCGCGTCCGGTTTCGGATCCGCTTGTGCCGCAACGGCAAAAGCGAGTCCGCCGCCGAAACAGAATCCGACATAGCCGGTCGTGTCCGTCACCTCCGGGCGACTGCCCAGCCACGCATGCGCCGCCAATCCGTCGCGCACCGCGGCATTCCAATCCAATTGCTGCAGCGCCGCGAGGCCCTCGCCCAGCATGTCCGGCCCATTCGCAATCCCAGAAATGCCGTGGCGCCAATAGAACTCAGGCGCCAGAACGACATACCCAGCGGCAGCGAGCTCGGCGGCGCGGCGCTCGACATACGGGCTGATCCCGAAGATCTCCTGGAAGAGCACGATCCCCGGTCCGCGGCCGGCGGCGGGCAGCCATTGGCGGCCCGGCATGTCGCCGAGCGCGGTGGGGATCGAGACGGCAAGGGGGGTTGCGGGCATTCCCGCAGACTACGCCGCGGCCCGAGCCGCAGACCGGTGCCCGGCCGAAGGGCGAAAGCGGCCTAATATGGGGCCTATGACGTATGTGATCGCCCAGCCCTGTGTAGACCTCAAGGACAAGGCCTGCATCGAGGAGTGTCCGGTCGACTGCATCTACGAAGGCGAGCGCAGCCTCTACATCCACCCCGACGAGTGCGTCGACTGCGGCGCCTGCGAGCCGGTGTGCCCGGTTGAGGCGATCTACTACGAAGACGATGTGCCTGAGCAGTGGGCGGATTACTACAAGGCCAATGTCGAATTCTTCGACGACCTCGGCAGCCCCGGCGGCGCCGCCAAGATGGGCATGATCCCCAAGGACCACCCGCTCATCGCGGCCCTGCCCCCGCAGGAGCACGACGAGTGAGCCTGCGCTCACTCCCCGACTTCCCCTGGGACTCGCTCGTGCCGCTCAAGGCACGGGCGAGTTCCCATGAGGGCGGCCTGATCGACCTCTCGGTCGGCACGCCCGTTGACCCGACTCCCGCGGTGGTCCAGGGGGCCTTGCGGGAGCACGCGGATGCCCCGGGCTATCCGCTCACGATCGGTATGCCGTCCGTCCGCGAGGCGGTCGTCGACTGGTTTGCGCGGCGCCGCGGTGTGCCGGACTTGGATCCGGCGGGCATCATCCCGACCATCGGGTCCAAGGAACTGGTTGCCTGGCTGCCGACCTTCCTCGGGCTCGGCCCGGGCGATCTCGTCGGCCATCCCGCCGTTGCCTATCCGACCTATGACGTGGGCGCGCGCCTCGCCGGCGCGACGCCGGTGCCCGTCACCTCGCTCACGGCACTCGGGCCGCTCACGTCCGCGACGCGGCCAAAACTGTTGTGGCTCAACAGTCCTGGCAATCCAGATGGCAAGGTGCTCGGCGTCGGGCACCTGCGCAAGGTCGTCGCCTGGGCTCGCCAGCACGGCGTCATCGTCGCCAGCGACGAGTGCTATGCGGAGCTCGACTGGCGCACCGACCGGCCCGCCGACGACCCGCCGACCACACCCTCATTGCTCGACCCGCGCGTGACCGATGGCGATGTGACGGGCCTGCTCGCGGCATACAGCATGAGCAAGCAGAGCAATCTCGCCGGCTATCGCGCGGCCTTCCTCGCCGGTGATCCGGCGCTGGTCGCGCAGATCGCGGAGGTGCGCAAGCACGCCGGAATGATGATGCCGACGCCGGTGCAGCACGCGCTCATCGCGGCACTCGGCGATGAGGCGCATGTCGCCGCACAAGTGGCGACCTATCGGGCCCGACGCGAGACCTTGCTGCCCGCCGCCCAGGCCTTCGGGCTGCGGATCGAGGGTTCCGAGGCGGGCCTATATCTGTGGGCCACCGCCGACGAAGACTGCTGGACCACGCTTGATCGCCTCGCCGACCGCGGCATTCTCGCCGCCGCCGGGTCCTTCTATGGCGCCGCGTCCACCCGCCACGTCCGCATCGCCCTCACCGCCACCGACGCCCAGATCGCCGACGCCGCGTCGCGCCTGCGGAGTTAACTCGTTTCTCTCCGGATGCCGAAAGTGTGCGCTTGCACCTGCTTTAGAGCAGGGGGTAAGCGCAAGCTTCCCGGTGCAAGGCAGGACGGCAGATCAGAGCCACTCGCCGAAGGCGAACGGGCGGCGGGTGAAGAGGTAGGTCGCCCAGTTCATTGCGGTGACGGCTCCCGACTCATCACGACGTATGCGGAGTAGCTCGCCGCGCTCCCGGCCGGCGGTCGTGCGGTACAGATCGGGTCCGATGGCCTCGAAGAGCGACGGCGCGGTGGTCGCCGGCGCACTGCGCAGCCGCGCCTCGAGGCGACCCTCGCGCACGCTGAAAGTGAACTCCGAGCCCTCCGAAAACCATTGTCCAAGAAGCGGTTCCAGCTCAGCAGGAGTGGTGATCCCCGGACGCCATACCGGCGGCAGCTCCGGATCGTGTTCCAGCACATAACTACCCAGCCCAGCGGCGAAGGTGCCGGGCGCGGTCGCTGTCGACTGGTTCATCAGCACTACGCCGGTGGTGCCTGATTCGCGGTGGGTGAAGCAGCCGCTGATGGTGCCCGGGAAGCCGCCGGTATGCCCGACCCACACCCGCCCGTCGTGCCGCAGCAGCATCAGCCCGAGGCCCCAGGCGAGCGACCAGTCGGGCGCCGCCGTGACGATGGGTTGGCACATCTCCTCGAGGGTGTCCGGGGCGAGCACCTCGTCGGTCGGGCTGGCCAGGAAGCCTCCCCAAAGTCCGAGATCCCTTGCCGTGGAGGCGAATCCACCCGCCGGCGCGAACGCCAGCAGGTCAACGGCTGGCTCGGTCACCGGCACGTCCGTCCACGGCGGCAGGTAGTAGCGGCCCGCCTGCGGCAAGCCGCCAATCCGGCCCAGCGAGGTGGCGTGCAGACCGAGGGGGTCGAGGACGCGGCGCCGCACCACGGCATCCCAGTCCTGCTTCTCCACCCGCGCGATGAGCTCGCCGAGCAGGCCGAAGCAGAGATTGGAGTAGTGATGCAGCTGGTGCGGGCGACCGACACGCTCGGCGGCATTCCACCCGCGCAACAGTTCTTCTCGGTCGGGGAAGCGCAAGGTGTCCCACACATCGCCGACCGGCTCGCGCTGCATTCCTGAGACATGGGCGAGCGCTTGGCGCACGGTGACGCCGCCATGGCGGGACTGCGGGATGTGCCGTTCCAAGGGATCGTCGAGGGAGAGTTTGCCGGCGTCGCGCAGCGCCATCACCGTCACCGCGACAAAGGTCTTGGTGATGCTGGCAATATCGAATTGCGTGTCGGCGCAGGGCGCCTTCTCTGGGTGATCCAGATCGGCGCTCCCGACGCCGGCGAACCACACCAGCCGACCGCCCCGATGCACGCCAGCAGCCAGTCCGGGGACACGGTCCGCGACTTGCTTGTCCACCGCGAGCCGATCCAGCGCGTGACTCGTGCGCTCGCGCACGGCCGACGTGTGCTCTCGATACCAGCCGCTCATCATCATATCCTCGGGCTGCATGGCGAGGTATTCCGGCCCCCGTTCAGCGCCAAATTCACCACCTCATCGCCCATCAGCCCCATCAGCACGAGTTCGCTGGACGTCGTGCTGAACAAGCATCGGTTCGAGGATCGAGAACTGGCCGTACGAGAGATAGAGGGGGCCGTCGTGCAGCACGCGCATGAGGACAGTCTTGTCGATTCATAGGGCCACGGTGTGCGTTGCACCATGAGACGCGCCTCGTCGCAGGCCAAGCCGGTGCGGTAGTTTCGCGATATGGCTGACGACGTTGTGGCAGGCGCGACACTTCACGCTGAGGGCAAGGAACTCTTCCTCAAGCGGATTCCCGCGACCGAGGGCGAGGACGGCTTCGACATCTCGTCCCTGCTGAAAGAAACCGGCGATGTCACGCTCGACACCGGCTTCGTCAACACCGCCTCCTGTTCCAGCAAGATCACCTTCATCAATGGCGACGAGGGGATCCTGCGCTACCGCGGCTACCCCATCGAGCAACTGGCCAAGGGCTCGAACTTCCTCGAGGTGAGCTACCTGCTCATCTATGGCGAGCTGCCGACCCAGGCGCAAGCGGACGCCTTCGACGCCAAGCTGCGGCGGCATACCCTCCTGCACGAGGACCTCAAACTCTTCTTCAACGGCTTCCCGCGGGACGCGCACCCGATGCCGGTGCTCTCCTCGGCCGTCTCCGCGCTCTCGACCTTCTATCAGGACAGCCTCGATCCCTTCGACCCCGAGGAGGTCGAGATCTCCACGATCCGCCTCCTCGCCAAGCTGCCGACGATCGCGGCCTATGCCTACAAGAAGTCGGTCGGCCAACCCTTCCTCTACCCCGACAACTCCCTCTCGCTGCCCGAGAACTTCCTGCGGATGACCTTCGGCTTCCCTGCCGAGCCGTATGAAGTGGACCCCGAGATGGTCAAGGCCCTCGATCTGCTCCTGCTGCTGCACGCCGACCACGAGCAGAACTGCTCCACCTCCACCGTCCGGCTCGTCGGCTCCTCGCACGCCAACCTCTTCGCCTCGGTCTCCGCCGGGATCAACGCCCTTTTCGGCCCGCTCCACGGCGGCGCCAACCAAGCGGTCCTGGAGATGCTGGCCACCTTGCACGAGACCGGCCAGGACCCGGCCGAGTTCATGCGCAAGATCAAGAACAAGGAGACCAACCAGCGCCTGATGGGCTTCGGTCACCGCGTCTACAAGAACTACGACCCGCGCGCGGCGATCATCAAGAAGACCGCTGACGAGATCCTCAGCAAGCTCGGCGCCGACGACCCGCTGCTTGATATCGCGATGAAGCTCGAAGAGGTCGCGCTGGCCGATGACTACTTCGTCGAGCGCAGGCTGTACCCGAATGTCGACTTCTACACCGGCCTGATTTACAAGGCGATGGGCTTTCCGACGCGGATGTTCACGGTCCTCTTCGCCCTGGGCCGCCTGCCCGGCTGGATTGCGCAGTGGCGCGAGATGATCGAGGACCCCGCCACCAAGATCGGCCGCCCGCGCCAGGTGTATGTCGGCGAGGCCGCCCGCGACTTCGTCCCGATGGCTGAGCGCTGACCGAGCTCGGCTCGGGCCGAGTTCAGCCCTTGGCGAGTGTGATCGTGACCGTGGTCCCGCTCGCGCCCGCAGGGCCGGACCAGTTCAACGAACGCTTCCAGGTGCGCTCGGCGAGGTCGACCTTGGTCACGCCATAGCGATCGGCTTGCGCCACAGCCCAACTCGCCACGATCCAGGCCCGCTGCGCCGACGTGCTGTGCACGGTCACGACCGACCCGTCGGCCGAGGTGCTCACGCCGAGCTGAGCCTCCAAGCTTTTTTGGACAGCGTCGGCTGACGCGGCGCCGGACGGGTCCGGGAGCCGACAGGCGAGCCCAGCGGGGGAGTGTCCCGCCAAGGTGGACGCGAGCGCGCGACCCTCGTCTTCGTGGTCGGCGTATGCCGTGGGGTAGGCGCTGCGCTGCACCTCCTGCGCGACCTCGGTGATCGGCATGTCCTCGTAGCCCTTGACCTTGACCAGCGCGTCATAGAACGCCCCGGCCGAATAGATCGGGTCCATGATTTCCGCGACGCTGCCCCATCCCTGCGACGGCCGCTGCTGAAAGAGCCCAACCGAGTCGCGGTCCCCGTGGTCGAGATTGCGCAGGCCAGATTCTTGGATCGCGGTGGCCAAGGCGATCGTTGCCGCCCGAGCCGGCAGTCCCCGCTTCAAAGCCACCGAGGTGATGATCGAGGCATTGCCCATCTGCTCTGGCGTGAAGGCGAAGGTCTTGCCGCTCGCGGTGGCCTGGCAGGTCGGCCCGCCCATCCAGCGCGCCGTGAAGAGCGCAAGTCCGCCGAGGGCGGCGAGCAGGCCGAGCACCAAGCAACTCACGACGAGGCGACGCACGGCATACCCCCGGCGCGGGGATGCCGCCCGCCGCCCCGCACCACCGGTCGAAACCCACACCGCAGGGCTGCTGGTCGTGCCGCGGGGCGGCGGGGGTGGAGGGCTGGCCATGAGAGAAAGCTGAATGTCCTTCTGGTGCAATACCTTCGGAAGTGGGCGCCTCAGTCGTTGGCGTGCAGTGCCGAGTTCAGCACGATGCCGTGACCGTCGCGGGTCCGGGCCTCGACGGCGCCGGTGACCGAGTTGCGGATAAAGAGCAGGTTGCTCTGCCCGCTCAACTCACGGGCCTTGGCGATGGTTCCGTCGGGCAGGCTGACCTTCGTCCCAGCGGTGAGGTAGAGACCCGCTTCGACGACGCAGTCATCCCCGAGCGCGATGCCCAGCCCGGACTCCGCGCCGAGCAGGCAGCGCTGCCCGATCCGCACGCGCTCGGTGCCGCCGCCGGACAGCGTGCCCATGGTCGAGGCGCCGCCACCGATATCCGAGCCGTCGCCGACCACCACGCCCTGCGAGATCCGCCCCTCGACCATCGAGGTCCCCAAAGTGCCCGCATTGAAGTTGACAAAGCCCTCATGCATGACCGTCGTGCCCGCGGCCAGGTGGGCTCCGAGGCGGACCCGATCCGCGTCGGCGATCCGGACGCCCGAAGGCACGACATAGTCGACCATCCTCGGGAACTTGTCGATGCCGTAGACGGTGACCGGTCCGCGCGCTCTCAGTCGCAGGCGCGTGGCCTCGAAACCCTCGACCGGGCATGGACCGTGGTTGGTCCACACGACATTGGGCAGTTGCCCGAAGATCCCGTCGAGGTTCATGGTGTTCGGCTCGACCAGACGGTGGCTGAGCAGATGCAGACGCAGATAGGCATCGACCGTCGAACTCGGCGCGGCGTCGAGGTCGATCGAGATGGCGACGGCGTGGATGCGCACACCCCGCTCGGCATCCTCGGCCCGCATGGCCTCGAGCTCGGCCGGGATTCCCACCATGTCGTCGTGGTCACCCAATGCTGGAGCGGGGAACCAGGCGTCCAAAGTAGTGCCGGCGTCGGTCACGGTGGCGAGACCGAAGCCCCAGGCGGATCGCGTCGCGTCAGTCATAGCCGCAATCGTAGGTGCGGCCTATGACAGCCCGTGTTCGGCGAGCGTTCACGGGCGCGCCCGGTTCGCCCGGTTATCGTTCCCCCATGGTTGCCACCCTCGATCTGAGCCTGGACGCCGTCGCGTTGACGGCCGCCGTCTGCGATATCGAGTCGGTGAGCCTCGGTGAGGCAGTCTTGGCCGACGCCATCGAGGCCGCCCTGGCGCCCCTGAGCCACCTGCACCTGACGCGGATCGGCAATAGCCTCGTCGCCCGCACCGAACTCGGCCGCGCGGAGCGGGTCCTCATCGCCGGGCACATCGACACCGTCCCGCTCACGAGCGAGCCGGCCAATCTGCCGACCACCCTCGTCGACGGGCCCGGCGGGGCCATCCTGCGCGGCCGGGGAACCGTGGATATGAAGGGTGGCGTCGCGGTCATGCTGCGCATCGCTGCGCTCGTGCCCGAACCCAACCGCGACCTGACCCTCGTCTTCTATGAAGCCGAAGAGATCGACTCGCAGTTCAACGGCCTCGGCCTCATCGAGGCGGCCCACCCCGAGCTCGTCACCGACGCGGCCTTCGCGGTGCTCATGGAGCCCACCGATGCCGCCATCGAAGGCGGCTGCAAGGGCACGCTGCGCGCCGAGATCACGACCAAGGGGATTGCGGCCCATTCGGCCCGGCCGTGGAAGGGGCACAACGCGATTCACGACGCGGGCGAGATCCTGCGGCGCCTGACGGCATACCAACCCCAAACCCGGATCGTCGACGAACTCGAATATCGCGAAGCCCTGAACGCCGTCCTGATCAGCGGCGGCACGGCGACCAATGTCATCCCCGACCGGTGCGTGGTCACCGTCAACTACCGCTACGCCCCCTCGGTCAGTGCGGCCGAGGCGGATGCCCATGTGCGCGAGGTCTTCGACGGCTTCGAGATCGCGATTGTCGACAATGCCGCTGGCGCCCGCCCGGGCATGCACCTGCCCTCCGCGAAGGCCTTTGTCGCCGCCCTCGACCTGCCGGTCGCGGCCAAGCAGGGCTGGACCGATGTGGCCCGGTTCTCCGCCATGGGGGTGCCCGCGGTCAACTTCGGTCCCGGCGACCCGAACCTGGCTCATATGGACGACGAAGAGTGCCCCGTCGCCCAATACACCACCTGCGAGGAAGCGATGGTCCGATGGCTGCGCTGAGCCGCGGCAGTTCGCCGGAAAATGTCTACCAACGCGGTCCCGCGCAATTGCGCGGCACCCAAGTGCCCTCGCGCACCACGGACGAGCGGCTCCTCGAAGGCCGCGATGGCAGCGGCTGGGTGCACACCGACCCCTGGCGGGTCTTGCGCATCCAAAGCGAATTCGTCGAAGGTTTCGGCGCGCTGGCCGAAACGGGTCCGGCCATCTCCGTTTTCGGCTCGGCCCGCACCCCGCGCGACAGCCCGGTCTATGACCTTGGGGTCCGGGTCGGCGCCGCCGTTGCACGCGCTGGCCTGGGCTGCATCACCGGCGGTGGCCCGGGGGCCATGGAGGCGGCGAATAAGGGCGCAATCGAAGCCGGCGGCCTCTCCATCGGGCTGGGCATCGAATTGCCCTTTGAGGCCGGGCTCAATCCCTATGTGAACCTCGGGATCAACTTCCGGTACTTCTTCGTCCGCAAGACGATGTTCATCAAGTATGCGGAGGGCTTCATCGTCCTGCCCGGCGGCATGGGCACGCTCGATGAACTCTTCGAGGCGATCACCTTGGTGCAGACCCAGAAGATTCGCAGCTTCCCGATCGTGCTGATCGGTAGTGATTACTGGGCCGGGCTGCTCGGTTGGCTGCGTGGTAGCGCGGTGCCCGCGGGCACGATCTCGGCGGCCGATCTCGACCTCATCCAGGTCGTCGACGATCCCGAAGAGGCCGTGCGGCGCGTTATCGAGGGCGCCCGACATGTCGCCGAACAGCGCGATCCCAGCCATGGCACCGAGAGGTCGCAATCGTGATCTGGATTTTCTTTCTCGTCGTCACCGTGCTCGTCGCGGCCGGTTTCGCCGCCTTGATCACGCGGCGCGCGACCTACGACTCAATGCCGCCGCCGACCCATACGGAGCACGACATCAACGCAGCACGGATCGCCAAAGCCGCTGATATCGACGACCTGCACTTCGACACCGCCTTCCGCGGCTACCGCATGGACCAGGTCGATGAGGTCCTGGACGCCCTGCGGACCCGGCTCGCGGCCTACGAAAGCGGCGACCTCCCGACGATGAAGCTGCCGCGTGTGGCAGCCCGCCGGCCCGTGGAGCGGGGCGAATGACGGCCTTCACCGTGGTGCGGGAGACGCCCTTATCGGTGGCCGAGGCGTGGGCCGCCGTCACCGATCTGCGCGCCCACGGTGATGTCGTCCCACTGACCCGCATGGTGCTGGATGAGGGTATGCCGCGGGTCGGCTGGGGTTTCTCCGCCGGCACCGGCGCAGGTCGGGCGATGTTATGGGATCACATGATCGTGACCCGGTGGGAGCCGCCAACTCGTGATGAACCCCGCGGCGCGATGCACATCGTCAAGACCGGACAATGGCTAGGCGGTTGGGCGCACATCCACATCGAACCGGCGGGAGAGGGGGCACGCGTCGAATGGACGGAAGAGATCTATCCGGGACTCGACCCGGCTCCTCGCCTGACGGGCCCGGCGGCGCGCTGGCTGGGCGCGAAGCTCTTCGGGACCACACTCGATCGCTTGCTGGGCCGCGCCGAGGCGCTCGTTCCGGCCTAGCCCTCGCCAATCACCGCCCCCACCCGAACGGGGGAGTTGGACTCAGTGCCCTGAGCACGGCCGGTCGCGATGCGCTCTTCGCGCGGGCGTTGGCTCGCCCCGTGCTTGCCCTGACGATCATCTACCTGCTCACGCGCATGCTCGCCTTGGCCGCCATCGCCATCGCCGCCCACTGGTTCCAATCGCCGGCCGGCGTCGGTCACCTCGACCCGAACCTCTCGGATCTGTTCGGGCTCTGGGACGCGCAGTGGTATCGGCGTGTCGCCGAAACGGGATACCCACACCCACTTCCCGTCGACCCAGACTCCGGCCGGATCACCTACAGTGCCTGGGCCTTCTTTCCCGCATTTCCTCTGCTGCTCCGCCCGCTTCTCGCGATCGGGCTTCCCTTTCCGGTCGCCGCGCTGCTGCTCAACCTCGTGCTCGGCTGGATTGCGCTCATCGTGATCTGGCGAATCTTCGGGATGGCGGTGCACGCTGCCCCGCAGTTTCAACGCGACCGGCTGGCTCTGGTCGCCGCCGCGTTGTGGTGCTGCTATCCGGCAACCGGCATCCTGCTCGTGCCGTACAGCGAGGCCCTAGCGGTCCTGCTGATCGCGACGGCGATCTTGCTGCTCCTGCGACGGTCCTACTGGCTCGCCGCCCTCGTGCTGCTGGCACTCGGTTACACCCGCGCCGTCGCCCCGGCGCTCGGCGTCGTGGTGCTCACCCATCTCATCGCCCGCTGGCGCGAGGAGGGTGGTCGCGGCATACCCTTCCGCGGCGAGCGCGCCTCGGTCGCGACCCTGTGCCTCGCGGTCGCGATGTCCGCCATTGCCTGGCCGGCGACCGTCGGCCGGCTCACCGGGCGCGCCACGGCCTTCTTCGATGTGCAGGCCGCATGGGGACAACGCCCTCAGGAGGGCCCCTTCGTCCTGTGGATTGTCTGGGCCTGGGACGAACGCGGCGTCTTCGGGGTGGCGCTCATCATCGGGGTCGTCGCGGCCTATCTCTCTCTCGTCGCCGGCCGACACGGGCGGTGGCTCCCCCTCGAGGTCCGGGCCTGGGCGCTGGCGTACCCTCTATATCTCCTGGCAGTGGTCCGGCCCATCACGAGTATGTGGCGCTTCCTGCTCCTCGACTTCCCCATCGCCGCGCTCATCGCGTCGGTGGCCATGCGGACCTCCACCGGCGGGCGGATCGTCCCGCACTGGCGCCGTCGCGTGCTGCCGCTGGCCGTCCCGCTCGTCCTCGGGATGCTCTGGTGGACGGTCACCTTCTTGACCTACCTGCCGTGGGACGCCAGCCCGCCGTGATCGAAGCAACATGCCGATTTCGTCGTGCCGTGCAGCGTGAGGGATAATAGGTGGGCTGGTCGGATCGTCGTTCGATCAGAAGCACCGAACATGATGTCGACGCAAGCTCTCGGCATCATGCACTAGAAGGGATTCCCCATGGCGGCAATGAAGCCTAGGACCGGCGACGGGCCATTGGAAGTGACCAAGGAGGGTCGCGGCATCGTCCTGCGTATGCCACTTGAGGGTGGTGGCCGGTTGGTCGTCGAAATGACGCCGGATGAGGTGCGAGCCCTGGGCGACGCCATCGCCAACTGCGAGGGTTTGGCCTGACGCGGCACACCTGACGACTTCTGCGAAGCGCCGTGGAGCTGATTGCTCCACGGCGCTTCGCTCGCCCGTGCGTGGGTAGGGTCGATCACGTGTCCGTTCACCCGATGATCATTGACCCTGCACTGGAGGTCGTTGGTCGCGACGCCCTCGCGGAGCAGCTCGCCGCCACGACCAAGGTGGCGTATGTCGTCCTGGTCGCCGCTGCCAACGACGCGGCGGAGGCCGTCACTCAGGCGGCGAAAACCACTGGTGCTGAGGGCGATTGGCCACTCCTGCTGGCGGGGCACGAGGTGCCCACGGCACCCGACAAGGCCCTGTGTATGCCGATCGCCGCCGGCCCCATCTCCCGGCTAATCGTCGCCGTGGGAGCGCCCGGGGGGCCGGCGCGCCGCGCGGCTGCCGCCGCGATCCGGGCGGCCGGCCGCAGCCAGGTCGTCGCGCTCGACGTCCGCGGGCCAGAGGCTGTCAGCGAGGCCATCGAGGGTGCCCTATTGGCGATGCCGGGCACGCACCTCGGTCCACAGCCCGCCACCGCGCCGGCTCGACCGCGGCTGCTTCTCGTCGGTGAACCCGATCCGGACGCGGTCACCCTCGGCCGGGTGGGGGCGCGCGCCACCCTGCTCGCCCGGTCACTCCCGAGCACCCCGAGCAATATCAAGAATCCGCCCTGGCTCGCCGCGCTGGCCGCCGACCTCGCTCGAGAAGCCGGGCTGGGGTGCCGGGTCTGGGACGAAGGCGACCTGGCCGCGGAGGGCTTCGGCGGCATAATCGCGGTCGGCTCCGGGTCGGCGACGCCGCCTCGGCTCGTCGAGATCGACTACGCGCCCGGCGATCCCGATGAAGCACCAATCGTCCTGGTGGGCAAAGGAATCACCTTCGACACCGGCGGGCTCAACGTCAAGCCGGCCGCCGGGATGCTGCTCATGAAGACGGATATGTCGGGTGCCGCGATCGTCTTGTCGGTCATCACCGCGCTGCGCGATCTGGCGGTGCGGCGTCGGGTCGTGGCGCTGCTGCCGCTGGCCGAAAACGCCATGGGCGGCAACTCCTATCGGCCCAGCGATGTTGTGACGCACTATGGCGGCACGACGGTCGAGATCGGCAATACCGATGCCGAGGGCCGGATCGTCCTCGCCGATGCGCTGGCGTATGCCGTCGCCCGGCTCAACCCGGCTGCTCTCGTCGACATCGCGACCCTCACCGGAGCGGCCACGATCGCGCTGGGTCGCGGCATGGCGCCGTCATATGCCAGCGACGAGGCTCTCCGCGAGCGGGTGCACGCCGGCTTCGCGTCGGCTGGGGAGCCCTTGTGGGCGATGCCGTTGGTCGAGGACTACCGGCCGCTGCTCGATTCCGGCGTCGCGGACCTGTGCCACATCGGGCCGATCGGCGGCAGCGGGGCGGGGTCGATCCTCGCCGCGCTCTTCCTGCGCGAGTTCACCGGTGGGCTGCCGTGGGTGCACTTGGATATCGCCGGCCCCGGCCGCTCAGAGTCCGAAACCGGAATCCTGCCCAAGGGGCCAACGGGTTACGGTGCCCGCGGACTATTGCATTGGCTGACTAAGGAGTAGGCATGGACGCGGGGTACGGACTGACGGTGCGCTGGTCATTGGCCGCCGCGCCGCCCGCCGTGGCGCAGCAGCTGCGTGACTATGTCATCGGCACCTCGATGGCCCGCTTCATGTTCCTCGACGGGCTGGCCTTCAAGACGTGGCGGATGCGCGAGGGCGAGTGGTTCGAGGGCACCTATGTCTTTGACAGCGCCCGCGAGCGCGACGAATTCCGCGACGACTTCGTCGGCGTGGCCGCCACCTCGCCCGGCTCGAAGATCATCGGCAGCGCGCCGATCGCCATTGAGGACTATGAAGTCGTCGCGATCGCCGAAGGACCGGCGAAGTTTCGTCGCGGCGCCGGCCCGGGCAACGCCCGCTGATCTGATCCGCTGCCGGGTCAGCGCTTGACGGCCACCAGCAGGCCGTCGCCGACCGGTAGCAGCGCCGGCAGCAGTCGCTCGTCGTCCCGGATCTGCTTGCCGAGTTCGCGCAGGATGCTCGTTTGCTCGTCCCGGTTCGCCGGATCGGCGACCTTGTCGTGCCACAGCATGTTGTCTAGGGCCAACACTCCGCCGGAGCGCAGCAGGCGCACGGCGTGGGCGACATATGCCGGGTAGTTGGACTTGTCCGCGTCGATGAAGACCAGGTCGTAGGCGCCATCGGTCATCCGGGGCAGGACGTCCAGCGCGGCGCCCGTGATGACGCGGGTGCGCTGGTGGGCCACACCCGCAGCGGCATAGGCCGCCTTGGCCGCCCGCGAGTGCTCCGCCTCGACGTCGATCGTCGTGAGCACGCCGTCGGCCGGCATCCCGCTGAGCAGCCACAGCCCCGAGGTTCCGCCACCCGTTCCCACCTCGACGACCGAGCGCGACGCCCCGGTCGCCGCCAGCATCCGCAAGGCGGCGCCGGTGCCGGTGCCCACCGGCACCGCACCCAACTCGCTGCCATGGCGGCGGGCGGCATCGGCGACCCCGGGCTCGGGGACGAATTCCTCGGCATACGCCCAACTGGCCAGTCGCGGTGCGCTCATGGGGCAAGCCTACGTCTGGCGGGGAGGACCCATGGCTGGCTGCGGGGCGTCATACAGCGTTCACTCAGCTTGGTCGGGAACCATCGGGAGGGTTCGCGCGTATCAGTCTGAAGAAGCTGATGGGGGTGCGCGGGCGCCAGAGCCCACGAAGGAGTGTCATGACCGCGAGCAAGGAACAGGTGGCCGAGGCTGCCTGGGTGCCGCCGACCTGGGAAGAGATCGTGTCCGAGCATTCGGCGCGGGTCTATCGCCTTGCCTACCGCCTGACCGGCAATGTCCACGACGCCGAGGACCTCACGCACGACGTCTTCATCCGGGTCTTCCGCTCGCTCGGCTCCTATTCGCCGGGCAATTTCGAGGGCTGGCTGCACCGGATCACCACCAATGTCTTCCTCGACAAGATGCGCCGCAAGCAGCGCATCCGCTTCGATGCCCTCTCCGATGAGGCCTCCGCGCGCCTGCCCAGCCGGGAGCGCACCCCCGAGCAGGCCTATGCCGACACCCACTTCGACGACGACGTCCAGCGAGCGCTCGACGCACTGCCGCCGGACTTCCGCGCTGCTGTCGTGCTCTGCGATATCGAGGGCCTGAGCTACGAAGAGATCGCCGCGACCCTCGGCATCAAGCTCGGCACCGTACGCTCCCGAATCCACCGCGGCCGGTCGCTGCTGCGCGAGGCCCTGATCCACCGGGCCCCGACGCCGGCCACCACGGTCTCCTCCGGTCGCGGCCTGAGCACGCCCCGGCTCGCGCCGGCGGGCGCGCGGTGATCGGGCCGTTCACGGGCTCCGGGGGGATCAAGCCCAACACCTGTCTGGGGGAGTGGATCAGCGAGTATGTCGATGGCTCGCTCTCCCCGGTCGAGCAGTTGTGCGCCGAGCGTCACCTGGTCGCCTGTCAGGGCTGCCGGGCCGAGGTCGACCTGGAGCGCCGACTGCGCGCGACGCTGCGCTCTGAGCCGGCGATGCCGGAGGCGCTGCTGACGATGCTGATGTCGGTCTCGCAGGAGATCCCGATCCGGCAACCCGCCCGACGGACGGTCGAGCGGCTTGGGGTTCCCGCCGTGCCCCCGGCTCCGACGCCGGTGCCAGCCGCCTGGGCCGTCGAGATGACCCAAGTGCGCGTGCTGGCCCCGCAGGCTCCGGCGCAGCATCGATCGGCACTGCGGGCCGCGGCCTTCGCGAGCGCGGCGGCGAGTGTGTCGCTGGCCGCGGTATGGGCCTTTTCGATGTCACCGGGAGCGGCCGCCCGTCCGGGGGCGCCGGCTGCGGTGATTCCCACCCGACCGGCCCCGCCGTCCTCCGCGCCGGCCGCGCCAATGACTGACCAGCAGACCGTGCTCGTGGGTACACGTGCGCAATTCGCCTCTCGCGGGGCACAATCGACACCATGAACGATTCGGTCGGGAGCCCGCCGCCGGGCGCCGCGCCCGACCAGACCGCGGCTGCCCCGTGGGATGAGTGGAACTGGGTTGAGACGCCCGCGCCGGGTCGGTCGTATGCCGATGCCCCCGCCCCCTCGCCGGCCTCGCCCGGTCCGGACGGGACTGTGTCGGCCGGCCCGGTGTTGGATCGGCCTTCGTCGCACGACCCTTCCCCGGTTGTCATGACGCCGCCGGCGGCTGGCGAGACAACGCCCATCCGCTGGCTCGGGACCCCGGCGAGCGGCCAGAATGCTGCTCCCGATTCGGCGCCCACCGCTGCCGCCTCGGCACCAGCGTCGACGCCTGTGTCGACCGATCCCACCCGGCCCATCCCGGCGCTACCCGGCCCATGGGCGGCGGTCGCACCACTGGAGGGACCGGAATTGACAACGGGCGGCCCGGCATACGACCCGCGCTGGGCCGCACCCCCGCCGGCGGGACCCGGGACCGCCACGACCTACGCCCCCGGTCCGGGCAAGGGGCCAGGATGGGCGGCGGTCGTCGGAATTGCCGGGGTCACCGGGCTGATCGCGGCGCTCGCGGGCGCCGGACTCGGGGCCGGACTCGCCGAGCGCGGTCTTTTCGCGCCCTCGGACACCTCCGTCTCCCGGCCTGCGGGGAGCTTCGCCGCCATCGCCGCTAAGGCGCTGCCGAGCGTCGTGACGATCCAGGCCACGGGGTCCAATGGCGATGGCGCAACCGGGTCCGGCTTCGTCTATGACACCGCCGGGCATGTCATCACCAACAATCACGTCGTCGAAGGGGTCGGCGACCAGATCACGGTGGTGCTGACCGATGGCACCAAGCTCGAGGCGAGCATCGTGGGGACCGACCCGGCATACGACATCGCCGTCCTCGCCACCAAGCGCACGAACCTCACGCCGCTGCCGATGAGCCGATCGGTGGCCGTCGTGGGTGACGAGGTGCTCGCCATGGGTGCGCCGCTTGGGTTGGAATCGACGGTGACGTCCGGGATCGTCTCGGCCGTCGGGCGACCGGTCGTCGCGGGGGACAGCGGCTCCCGGTCCTATATCAACGCCATCCAGACCGATGCCGCGATCAATCCAGGCAATAGCGGGGGACCGCTGATTGATATGTCCGGCAAGGTGATTGGCGTCAACTCCGCGATCGCGACGCCACCTGGCTCGACGCGTGGATCAGCAGGCAATATCGGCCTCGGCTTCGCGATCCCCGCTGCGCAGGTCATCAAGACGGCCGACCAGCTCATCCGGACCGGCACCGCCGAACACCCGATCATCGGGGTGGTCTTGGACTCGTCATACTCCGGCCCAGGGGCGAAGGTGCGTTCGGATGGCAGCGGCAGCGACGAGCCCGTGACGGCAGGGGGTCCGGCCGACAAGGCGGGGGTCAAGCCAGGTGATGTGATCGTCCGCTTCGATGGGCGCACCGTGGACGGCCCCGACGATTTGATCGTCGCCATCCGCGCCAAGGCGGTCGGGGACACCGTGCGAATGACCGTGACGCGTGACGGTCGCCCGGTCGATGTGACAATGACTCTCCAGGCCGCCCCCACGAAATAGCTACGCAGAAGGACATCGACGCTCATGCCCATGGGATGGGACGAACTCGCGATCATCATCGTGCTCGCGATCGTCATCATCGGTCCGGCGCGACTGCCGGAGTATGCCGCCAAGCTGGCCCGTGGGATCCGCCAGATGCGGGTGATGGCCGATGGGGCCAAGAGCTCGCTCAAGGAGCAGATGGGGCCGGAGTTCGAGGACATCAACTGGCGGCAATACGACCCGCGTCAGTATGATCCGCGGCGCATCGTCCGCGATGCCTTGCGAGAGCCAATCGAGGCGGCCTGGAATCCGGTCAAGGATGAGATCGACGGTGTGCGCCACTCCGCCGGGGAGATCGGGCGGACGCCGGCGGGTGCGGTGGCCGAGCCGGCCCCTGTGGTCGCCGCCACGCCCTACGACGACGACGCCACCTAAGGGGTATGCCGATCGGTCGCGTCAGCGGCCAGCCGGGGTCAGGCCGAGCGAGCGACCGGCCAGTCCGCGGGAGCGGGTCGCGAGACCAGAAGCGATGGCGCGCAAGGCAGTTGCCGCCGGGGACGTGGGCTTGCCGAGTACGACGGGCGTGCCCTGGTCGGCCCCCTCGCGTAGCGACACATCCAGCGGGATCTGGCCGAGCAGCGGCACCTGAGCACCGAGCAGGCGGGTCAGCGATTCCGCCACCTGGGCGCCGCCACCGGAGCCGAAAATCTCCTGCCGCGTGCCATCGGGCAACTCCAGCCACGACATATTTTCGATGACGCCCGCGACCCGCTGGCGGGTCTGCGTGGCAATGGCGCCGGCGCGTTCGGCGACCTCGGCGGCCGCCGCTTGCGGGGTGGTCACGACGAGGATCTCGGCATTCGGCAGCAATTGCGCCGTGGAGATCGCGACATCGCCGGTGCCCGGCGGCAGGTCCAGCAGCAGAACATCGAGATCGCCCCAAAAGACATCGGCGAGGAACTGGTTCAGCGCCCGGTGCAGCATCGGCCCGCGCCAGACGACCGGCTGATTGCCGGGCACGAACATGCCGATAGAGATGACCTTCACCTCTTGGGCGATGGGCGGCAGGATCATGTCGTCGACCTGCGTCGGCTGCCCGGTGACGCCCAGCATGCGCGGGATCGAGAAGCCGTAGATGTCCGCATCGACCACGCCGACCTTCAGGCCCTGCTGGGCGAGGGCCGCGGCGAGGTTTGCGGTGACCGAGGACTTGCCGACTCCGCCCTTGCCGGAGGCCACGGCGTACACCCTGGTCAGGCTGCCGGGCTTGGCGAAGGGCACTTCCTTCTCCGGGGCGCCGCCGCGCAGCATCGTCTTGAGCTCGGCGCGCTGCTCATCGCTCATGACACCGAGGGTCACGCGAACATCGGTGACGCCGGGCACGGCGCTCAGGGCCGCCGTCGCGTCGCGGGTCAGGGTGTCCTTCAGGGGGCAGGCGGCGATCGTCAGCAGGATCGTGACGCTCGCCACGCCGGCCTCATCGATCGCCAGATCGGTAACCATGCCGAGGTCGGTGATGGGTTTGCGGATCTCCGGATCGTTGACCTTTGCGAGCGCGGCGGTCAGTTCTTCGAGGGTGGGGCGAGACACCTTGCCACTGTATGTCGGTCGCGGCCAGGGCACCTAACCTGCCGGTGATGCGGGTTTGGGCGCGTTTCCTAACTGCTGCTAGGACACCCCACGAAGTTCGCCCACGCAGTGCGTGGGACCCACGCTCGTACCGCCCACGCAGAGCGTGGGACCCAGCTCCGATACTTCGCGGGGACCCCGTCCACGACTTTAGAACACGGCCTAGCACTACTTAGGTGACGGTGCACAGGTTGCAACCTGTGCACAGTCACCTAAGTAGTGCTGGGAGGCGCTGTCTCGGCCGCTGACGGGGGTGCCGTCGTCGCGGGTCGCGGCGCGGTCGCCCGCGAGGCGCGCTTGGCCTTGGCTTTGGCCTTCGCCTTCTGCTTGGCCTTGCGCCGCGCCTTCGCCTCCCGGGCATCCACCTCGGTCGCGAGATCCTCCAGCAGGTCACGCAATTCGGAGCGCACGAAGTCACGGGTGGCGGTCTCGCGCATGGCCAGACGCAGCGAGGCGACCTCGCGCGTTAGGAACTCGGTGTCCGCGAGATTGCGCTCGTCGCGGCCCCGATCCTGTTCCAGCGCAACGCGATCGCGGTCAGCCTGGCGGTTCTGGGCGAGCAGGATGAGGGGGGCGGCATATGACGCCTGCAGGCTCAGGATGAGGGTGAGCAAGGTGTAGTTCAGATCCCGGGGGTCGAACTGCATACCCTTCGGGCCCCAGGTGTTCCAGATCAGCCAGGCGGCGACGAAAACCGTCATCCAGAGGATGAACTGGGGGGTGCCCATGAAGCGGGCGAACTTCTCCGACAGCACGCCGAAGGCTTCGCGGTTCATGCCGCGGGGGCGGCGCACCCACGGTGTGCTCTGCTCGCGCGGCTGGTCGAGGCGGGAGCGGCGCTCAGCCATGGCTGACCCCCGGAAGGATCTCGTGCCGGTCGGTGCGCCAGTGGTCGGGGAGGATGTGGTCGAGCACGTCATCGACGGTGACCGCGCCGAGCAGATGCCCGCCCTCGTCGACGACGGGCAGGGCGATCATGTTGTAGTTCGCGAGGCGGCGCGCAACCTCGCCGAGTTGCGCCGTCGGCTCGAGGGGATCGACGTCGCGGTCGAGGATGCCGCCGATGCTGGCGTGCGGAGGCTCACGCAAGAGCCGCTGGATGTGCACCATACCGAGATAGCGGCCGGTCGGCGTCTCGTGCGGGCCGCGGGTGACGAAGACCGTGGTGGCCAGTGCCGTCGGGAGTTCTTCACGCCGCACGACGGCGAGGGCCTCGGCGATCGAGGCCTCCGGGCCCAGGATGACCGGCTCGGTGGTCATCAGACCGCCGGCGGTGTTCTCGTCGTATGCCAGTAGCCGCCGCAGGTCGGCCGCCTCGTCCGGCTCCATCAGCATGAGCAATTGCTCCTGCTGCTCCTCGGGCAATTCGGAGAGCAGGTCGGCGGCGTCATCGGGTTGCATCGCCTCGAGCACGTCGGCGGCCCGATCGGTTTCGAGGGAGGCGAGGATCTCGATCTGGGCGTCCTCGGGCAGTTCCTCGATGACATCGGCGAGGCGCTCGTCGTCGAGGGCGGCGGCGACCTCGAGGCGCCGTTTGGGGGTCAGGTCGGTGATCGCCTCGGCGAGGTCGGCGGGCTTGAAGTCCTCGTAAGCCTCCAAAAGCCTTGCGGCCGACTGTTGTTCGGTGTGCACATGCAGTCCGGTGACATCTTCGACGGGGACGACGAAAGTTGTCGCCCGGCGGCGGCTCAGGCGGGCCAGGGCGGTTTGTGGGCCGCCCTCGCGGCAGAAAACCTTCGTGACGCTCCAATCGCGGGTGCGGTCCTTTTCGATCGCGATGTCCTCGACGGTGGCCTCGACGGTTCCCTTGTCGGTGCGTGCCGTGACGGAGCGTTCGATGAGTTCGGCGAGCACGAGCGTCTCATTGGAGCGCTGCTCGAAGCGGCGCATATTGACCAGCCCGGTGGTGATGACCTGACCGCCCTCGACGGACGTGACGCGGGTCATCGGCACGAATACCCGGCGCTTGCCGGCCACCTCGACGACCATCCCGAGCACGCGGGGTCGGCGCCCGGTCGCGAAGGTAACGACGACATCCCGCACCCGCCCGACCCGATCGCCTAGGGGGTCGAAGACGTCCAGTCCCGAGAGCCGGGCGACGAAGACGCGGACGGGTGCACTCACGATGAGCAAGGCTATCCACCCCCGGTCGCTCGGCGTGGGAGGTCCGCCCGTCGTCCGCCTCGGCATGCACCGGCGGGCGGGGGGCTTGCGGCGGGTGGGCGGCGGTGGGCGGGCGAGCGGAGCGGCCTTTGTGAGTGGGAGCGGGGCTATAGGGCCGCTCGCGTTCAGAACCCCCGCTCGGCTCGGCGCGAACCCCGCTCGCGTGCACGAACCGCTCCGCTCGAGCGGCGGCGGCCTCCGGTTCCGGGGTATGCCGCGCGCTCGGCTGTTCAGTTCAGCCCCGGCGGCGTGCCCGGCCGGCAAAGCGGCCGCCCACATGGGCGGGGAGGCGGCCGCCGGTGGTTTCGCGGCTCGCGACCAGAGGAGTCGTGGCGGGTTCGACGGCATACGAGCCGGGCCGTTCGATCGGCATACCGAAGGGATGCAGCACATAAATGGTGCCCGTCTCGCGCCATCGGGCGATCTGATCGTCCGTGGCGTTGAGGCGTTCGGCGGCGAGGGCGGCGGCGGCGACCGGCCACATCTCGTGCTCGGGCGGCAGGACAACAGCCTTGGCTTCCACCGTCAGCAGGCGGGTCCCCGCGTCCTTGCTGCGCAGCACGACCTCCACATTCTCGGGCAAGGGCGGAATCTGCTGCTCGCCCGGGCCGGTGACGAGGAGGATGGCGTCCCGGTCATACGCATGCCAGACCAAGCGGGTGAACTCGGGGGTGCGGATCCAGCACATATCGGACTTCGAGAGGGCCTCCCCGAGCAGGGCACTGATGTTGATCGGGGCGGGCTCGGCCTCGACGGTCGATGCGGGGTCGGTCACATCGCCACTGTGACACATACCCGTTGGCGGTGGGCGCTGCTAGCTTGCGAGGCATGCGTAGCGCCAAGGACTTCTTCGCCCCCCTCGCCGTCGGCGCCCCCGCGCCGGCGCGCGAAGTGCCCGCCCGGCCGAGCCGGATGATCCACTTCTTCGATCCAAGCAACGAGAAGATGGCGGCGAAGATCCCGGCGATGGTCGGGACGGTCGATGTTCTGCTCGGCAATCTCGAAGATGCCGTCAAGGCCGAGAACAAGGAGGCCGCCCGGCTCGGCTTGGTTGCCATAGCGAAGGCCACGGACTTCGGTGACGCGACCCAACTGTGGACGCGGGTCAACAGCCTCGACAGCCCCTGGGTGCTCGACGACTTCACGACTCTCGTCACCGAGATCGGCGACAAGCTCGATGTCATCATGGTCCCGAAAGTCCAAGGGCCAGAAGACATTCACTATGTCGACCGGCTGCTCGCCCAGTTGGAGGCGCGCGCCGGTCTCACCCGGCCGATCCTCGTCCACGCCATCTTGGAAACTGCGCGCGGAGTGGCCAATATCGAGGCCATCGCGGGCGCCTCGCCGCGGATGCAAGGCATGTCGCTCGGTCCCGCTGACCTCGCCGCGGACCGCCGTATGAAGACCACCCGGGTCGGTGGTGGCCACCCCGGTTATCTCGTGCGCGAGGATCCGGGCATTGAGGGCATCAACGGGCCGCGGGGGATTTTCCAGCAGGACCTGTGGCACTACACGATCGCGCGGATGGTCGACGCGTGCGCGATGCACGGGATCTTCCCGTTCTATGGCCCCTTCGGCGATATCAAGGATGTCGTTGCGTGCGAGGACCAGTTCCGCAATGCTTTCCTGCTCGGCTGCGTCGGCGCCTGGTCGCTGCATCCGGCGCAGATCGCGATCGCCAAGAAGGTCTTCAGCCCATCCGCCGCCGATGTCGCGCACGCCCGCCGGGTCAAGGCCGCCATGGGTGACGGCACCGGGGCCGTGATGCTCGACGGCAAGATGGAGGACGACGCCTCCCTCAAGCAGTGCCTGGTCATCCTCGCGCTCGCCGAGCAATTGTCCGCCTCCGATCCGGACTTGGCCTCGTTGTATGCCGAAGCCCCGGAGGGCACGGACGAAGCGAGCGCAGGGGTGTCGGCGTGAGCACGGCATACCGCCCCCGCCGTTCGGTCCTCTATATGCCCGGCTCCAACGAGCGGGCACTAGAGAAGGCGAAGTCGATTCCGTGCGATGGGCTGATCCTCGATCTCGAGGACGCAGTGGCCCCCGACGCGAAACCCGCCGCGCGCGAGAACGTTTGCGCCGCAGCGAGTTCGGGGGAGTATGGCCGCCGCGAACTCACGATCCGCGTCAACGGCATCGGCACGGGGTGGCATGACGCCGACCTTGAAGCCGCCTGCGCCGCCGGCCCCGATGGCATCGTCGTGCCGAAGGTCAACACGCCCAAGGAAGTGCACCGACTCGTGGCGGCAATGGAGCGCTATGGCGCGCCCGACCGCACCCGCCTGTGGGCAATGATCGAGACGCCCGAGGCGATCCTCAAGGCCGACAAGATCGCGCGGGCCGACGACCGCTTGGCGTGCTTCGTCATCGGGACCAACGACCTGGTCAAGGAGTTGCAGGCCCAGCATGTGCCCGGGCGGGGACCATTGCTGCCAGCCTTGGCCCAGGCCCTGCTCGCTGCTCGTCGGGCCGGGATCGCGATTCTCGACGGCGTCTTCAACAACGTCCAGGATGCCGACGGTTTTGCGGCCGAGTGCCGGCAAGGCCGCGAATTCGGCTTCGACGGCAAAACGTTGATTCATCCCGGTCAGGTCGAGCCGTGCAATGCCGCCTTTTCGCCGAGCCAGGCCGAGGTCGAGGAAGCCGATGGCATCGTCGCCGCCTGGCGCGATGGCGCCGGATCCGGCGTCGTGACCTTCAACGGCAAGATGATCGAGCGCCTGCATGTCGACATCGCCGAGCGCGTGCTCGCGATTCACAAGGCCGTTTCCGCCTGACCGACGTACCCCCAGGGGGTATGCTGGGAGACATGACAAACCGTGACTTGCCCCTTGTCGATGCGCCGTCCGAGCAGGCCGGTGGCTGCGGATGCGGCGGCTGCGGGTGCGGCAGCGCCTCCGCGGACGGGACGGCGGATCTGTCCGCGGTGGACCCGGCGGCGGGGGTCGTCGGGACCTATGCCGTCGCCGGTATGACGTGTGGTCACTGCGCCAATGCGGTGCGCCAAGAACTCTCGGCCCTCGACGGCGTCACTGCCGTCGATGTCGACCTCGTCGCCGGCGGCGTCTCGACCGTGACCGTCACGAGTGACGCGCCCATCGCCGAGAGCGCCATCAGCGACGCGCTCGCCGAGGCGGGCGACTACACCCTGGCCTGACGGCGTCGACACTCGATCCGCGCCTTGACACCCGGTGCACCGGGTGTCAAGGCGCGGATCTAGTGTCGATGTGCCGGGTCCCGCAGCTGGCGCCGGGGCGCGGGACGGTCACCAGCGCGAGGTAGCCGCGGAGACGAGGTCGCCGAAGAGCTGCTCCTCGTCCACGGCATACCCCTTGCTCGCGAACCACGTGCAGATGTTGTGCACATCGCGGTGCAAGAAGTCGAAGCCTTGCGGGTTGCCGATGATGTCGACGATCTGCGGCCAGTCGATGAAGACCAGCCGGTCACCGTCGAGGAGGATGTTGTATGCGGATAGGTCACCGTGCGCCCAGCCGTGCAGGGCAAGTCGGGTGAGGACATCCCGGGCCTGCTCGAAAAGCGCTGGCAGGGCGTCGCTTTCGAGTCGAGCGGCGGCGAGGCGCGGGGCTGCGACGCCATCGGTGCCGATGAACTCCATGAGCATCTCGGCGCCGGTTAGTTGCACCGGATAGGGCACCGGCAAGTTCAGTGCCCACAGGGCCTTGAGCGCCTCGAACTCCGCGCCAGACCACTGGCCGGCGAGCACCTCCTTGCCGAAGTCGGTGCGTCGGGTCATGGCGCGCATCTCGCGGGAGCGGCGCACGCGCCGGCCCTCGAGGTAGCCCGCGTCGCGGTGGAAGAGCCGGTGGTCGGCGGTGCGGAATCGCTTGGCTGCCATGACGATCTCGCGTTCGGGGTGTTCGGTGCCGTCGGGAATCCACCGGCGCACGAGGTGCACGTCGGCTTCCTTGCCGGTTTTGAGAACTCCGAGGTCGGCGTCGACGGCGCCGAGTTCGGTGATGACCCAGTCGGGTCGCGGTTTTGGCCCGTGTGTGGCGCCGTCCCAGGTGGACCAGCGCTCGCCCTCGGGCGGGGTGTCGGGAAAGGTGTCAGTAGCGAAGACGGACGGATCCGGATTCATGGGTGAAGAACTCCAGGGTGCAGAAGGAAAGGGGGCGGGGCAGCAGCAGGCCCGAAACAGCCATGTCATTCCTCCTTCACTCGTTGGAGAGGCTAGGAAAGCGCACCTGCTGGGCGGCGCGCAAGTGATTTATGTCGTGGGCGCTCGGCGAAGGGTCGGCCGCGGGCTATGTGGTGGCCGGTTTCAGCAGCCCCGCGAGCCAGTCCATCTGGACTCCGGCATGCTCGCGCCAGTAGTCGCCCGTGTGGCCGCCACTGTCGAAGGTCGCCGTAGCGTGGGGCACAACCTGGTCGACGAAGGCGCGGTTGGCGTCCGCGAAGGGATCGGTGATGCCGCAGTCGATCCGGATGGGTATGTCGCGCAGTGCCTTTCCCCGCGCGAACACATCGTGAGCGAGGAAGTCCTCGCGATCATCGAAAGCACCCGGCGCTCAGCCCCGGGCCGTGTGACGGAACAGGGCAGGGGTATGCCGTCAGGCGGCGGCGACCGGCGTGTCCAGGGCGCGGCGCTCGGCGCCGGTGAGCCAGCCGCGGCCGAGGGCCGCGATGACGAAGGCGATGGCGGCGGCGGCGATGGGGACGATGAAGGCGCGGTGGGCGCCATACGACTCGATCACCTGACCGGCGACCGCGCTGCCCACGCCTACGCCCACCAGCAGGCCGGTGACGACGATCGTCATGCCCTCGTTGAGCTGGCCCGCGGGCACTAGGCGCGGGCAGAGGGTCATGGCGGTGATGAGCGTCGGCGCCACGGCCAGGCCGCCCAGGAAGCCATTGAGGGCCAACACCGGGATATTCGGCACCCACAGCAGCGGAAACATCAGCGCAAACATCGCGAAGGTCCACACCAGCATGCGCCTGGCGATGGGTCCGTCGACGGGCAGCACGCCATAGACCAGCCCTCCGACCAGCGAGCCGGCGGCGAAGAAGCCGACGATGACGCCGCCGAGGGCCTCGACGCCCTGGTCCTCGGCATACGCGAGCACGACGACATCCATGCCGCCGAAGACGGCGCCGGTCAGGGTCAGCGTCAGAGCAAGTTGGATCAGGCCTGGGGTGCGGAAGGCGCCGAAGATGTCATGCGCCTCATCCGAGACATGGACGGGCGGTTCGCTGACCGTGTGCGCGAGCAGGCCGAGCAGCCCGGCCGCGAAAAGCACGACCGAGACCAGCAGCCCCGCTTCAGGAAAAAGCCACGACGCGAGGCCGGCCCCGAGCGCCGGGCCCATGACGAAGCAAGATTCCTCGGCCACCTGCTCGAAGGAGTTCGCGACGTGCAAGTCGGCCGGCCGATCCTGGAGCAGATGGCTCCAGCGGGTGCGGACCAGCGTGCCGACGGCGGGCGCGAAGGCCTGCCCGAGATTCGTCACGACGAGCACCCAGGCGGGGGCGCCGACATACGCCTCCACGGCGAGGGCGGCGAGGCAGCCGATCGAAATGATCCCGCAGGGCAGAGCGACGCGGCGTTGGCCGTAACGGTCCACGGCACGCGCGACGAGCGGCCCGCCGAGGGCCATCGACATCAGGCCGACGAAGGAGACTAGGCCGGCGAGAGCGTAGGAGTCATAGCGCGCCGCGACCATCACCACGATCGAGACGCCGATCATCGAGGTGCCGAGGCGGGCGATATAGGCGGTGGCGAAAAAGTGGGTCGCCGAGGGCATGACCCGCAGGACGCGGTAGGGAGCGAAAAGGCGACGCACGATGGTCAATTGTCCAGCCCCGCAGGGTCCTACGTCGAATCCGTTTCGCGAGCGCCGCGTGACTCCCACATTCGGGCATAACCCACGCGTTTCGTCGTGGATCACACCGCCGGACGGGGGATCCACGACCAAAGCCTCGGGTTAGAACCGAACGGAGGAGTCAGACGGACGCGGCGGCGCCAGCGGACCGCCTAGCGCGTGGGAGGACTCACATGGCCAGGGGGTGGGGCGGCGCGGAGGCGGGCGGCATACTGCCGGAAGGCCCTCATCCCCCGACCGCAAGGTGGCGATTCGCGCATGTCCCGGCTCCAGACCACGGAAAACCTGACCGAGGAGCAGCAGGAGCTGCTGAAGCTGGTGAGGCAGTTCGTCGACGAGCAGATCATCCCGGTCGCGACCGAGTTGGAGCACAAGGACGAATACCCGACGCAGATCGTCGAGGGTATGAAGGAGATGGGGATCTTCGGGCTGATGATCCCGGAGGAGTATGGCGGGCTCGGCGAGTCCCTGCTGACCTATGCGCTGTGCGTCGAGGAGATCGCGCGCGGCTGGATGTCGGTCTCGGGCATCATCAACACCCACTTCATCGTCGCCTACATGATCCTGCAGCACGGCACCCAGGAGCAGAAGGACCACTACCTGCCGAGGATGGCGACCGGTGAGATCCGCGGCGCCTTTTCGATGAGCGAACCGGCGCTCGGTTCCGATGTCAGCGCGATCACGACCAAGGCCGTGCGTCAGGGTGAGAGCGACGAATGGGTCATCACCGGCCAAAAGATGTGGCTGACCAATGGCGGGTCGGCCAATCTCGTCGCCGTGCTCGTCAAGACCGACCTCGGCGCCGACTCGGTCTATCGCAATATGACGACCTTCCTCATCGACAAGGAGTCCGGCTTCGGCGAGACGGCCCAGGGCGTCACGGTGCCCGGGAAGATCGAGAAGATGGGCTACAAGGGCGTCGACACGACCGAGTTGATCTTCGACGGGCACCGGACGAGCACCGCGAAAATCCTTGGGGGAGAGCCCGGTAAGGGCTTTTACCAGATGATGGACGGCGTCGAGGTGGGTCGGGTCAATGTCGCCGCCCGCGCGTGCGGCCTCTCCCGCCGCGCGTTCGAGCTGGGCATCGCCTATGCCCAGCAGCGCTCGACCTTCGGCAAGAAGATCGCCGAGCACCAGGGCATCCTGTTCCGCCTCGCCGATATGGCGACCAAGGTCGAGGCGAGCCACCAGATGATGGTCAAGGCGGCCCGCCTGAAGGACTCGGGTCAGCGCAACGACCTTGAGGCCGGGATGGCGAAATATCTCGCCGCCGAGAACTGCGCCGATGTCGTCGAGCAGTCCTTCCGCATCCACGGCGGCTATGGCTACTCCAAGGAGTACGAGATCGAGCGCCTCTACCGCGAGGCGCCGATGCTGCTCATCGGCGAAGGCACGGCCGAAATCCAGAAGATGATCATTGGCCGACGACTGCTAGAGGACTACAAGCTCAAGGGCTGACCGGGCCATCTGTTAGGGGCCCCGGGATGGTGCGGCGGCACCGGCCGCACAGGCATACGATGTGCGCTTGTGACTGAGGTCGCCAGCGTGCAGCCTGCCCCCGCCGTCCCTGCCGGCGAACCCGATTCGACACACCCCCACGGTCCCGGGTGGACCCTCGTGCTCGCGGCCCTGGGCGTTGTCTTTGGGGATATCGGCACCAGCCCGCTCTATGCGATGCAAACCGTCTTCACGATCGACGACGGCCTGGTGAAGCCGACATCCGAGAACGTCTATGGCGTCATCTCGATGACCTTCTGGGCGATCCTGCTGATCGTCTCCCTGAAGCAACTGATGTTCATCCTGCGCGCGGACAATGACGGCGAAGGCGGCATCCTGTCGCTTGCCTATCTCACGCGCGGGGCCGTCAAACCGGGCAGCCGCCGGTTCTCGCTCGTCATGCTGCTCGGCGTCTTCGGGGCCTCGCTTTTCTTCGGCGACTCCCTCATCACCCCGGCCATCTCGGTCCTGTCGGCGGTCGAAGGGCTGAAGGTGCCGGCGCCGGGCCTGGCCGAATACGTCCTGCCGATCGGCGTGGCGATCATCGTGGGCCTGTTTGCGGTGCAGCGCTTCGGCACTCACCTGGTTGGTCGCTTCTTCGGCCCGGTCATGATCGTGTGGTTCCTCACCCTGGCCGCCCTCGGCATCCCGCACATCATCGCTGACCCGCACGTCCTCGGCGCCCTGTCACCGCACCACGCCGTCGACTTCGCCTTCCGCCACCCCTTCATCGCCTTCATTGCGATGGGCGCCGTCGTGCTCGCCGTGACCGGCGCCGAGGCGTTGTATGCGGACATGGGCCACTTCGGGCGGGTCCCGATCGTGCGCGCCTGGTTCTTCCTCGTCTTTCCGTGCCTGACGATCAACTACCTCGGGCAGGCCCAGCAGATCCTGCACCACCCCGAAACCGCCACCTCGCCCTTCTTCCACCTCGCCCCGGATTGGCTGAGCATCCCGCTCGTCATCCTGGCTACCCTGGCGACGATCATCGCCAGCCAGGCCGTCATCTCTGGCGCGTATTCCGTTGCGCGCCAGGCGGAACGGCTCGGCTACCTGCCCCGCCTGACGGTGCGGCATACCTCCGAGCACGAGAGCGGACAGATCTATATCCCTGTCGTGAACTGGTTGCTCTTCGCCGGGGTCATCGGGTTGATGGTCTTTTTCCAGGCCTCCGAAAAACTCGCCACGGCCTATGGCGTCGCCGTGACCATGGACCTGATGCTCACGACGACGCTCTTTTGCGTGTATGCCGGCGCGAAGCTGAAATGGGCACGCTGGCAGACCCTCGCGTTCGCGCTGGTCTTCGGCCTGATCGAGTTCAACTTCTTCGCCGGCAACGTCGCGAAGGTTCTACACGGCGGCTGGTTGCCCCTGCTCGTCGCCGGGGCCCTATGCACTGTCATGCTCACGTGGCGCCGCGGGCAGCACCTGGTCACGGAGCGGCGCACGAAACTCGAGGGCCCCCTGCTGCCCTACCTCGACGTCCTGCACTCGGCCGAACTTGCGCATGTCCCCGGCACGGCGATCTTCTTGCACCCCAACGCTGAAACCACCCCGCTCGCCCTGCGCGAGAACGCCGACTTTAACCGGGTCATCCACTCCAGCGTCGTCATCGTCTCGACCAAGGTAAGCAATGTCCCGCATGTGGCGCCGGAGCGTCGGGTCACGATGGACGACCTCGGCGATCCCTACGACCACATCACGCATGTCACCTTGCATTTCGGCTTCCAGGACGACCAGGACGTCCCCGCAGGCCTGGCGCTCGCCGTTGAGCAGGGGCTCGACGCGAGCTTGGACGATGCGGTCTATTTCGTCTCGCGGATCACCGTGCACCGCTCCGATCGGCCGGGTATGGCGCAGTGGCGCAAGCGCCTCTTCGTTGGCCTCGCGCACAATGCGGCCACCCCGGTGGAGTACTTCCGCCTCCCGATCGGGCGCACCGTGGTGATGGGAGCCCAGGTTCGCTTCTGAGCCGCATCCAGCAAACGTCCAGCGGGGATTGAGACACTGTCGGTATGACGACGCAACCGCTGGGTGCCCGCAGCCCCTTGGGCCAAGGTGCTTTCAAGTTGGACTACCCCATGTCGCTCGGGGTCTTCGAGACCTATCCCGAGGCGCAGAAGGCGGTGGATTACCTCTCTGACAACGGTTTTCCCGTCCAGAACGTCCTCATCGTCGGCACCGACCTCAAGCAGGTCGAGCGGGTCACGGGGCGATTGACGCGCAGCCGGGTGATGATGGGCGGCGCTCTGTCCGGAGCGTGGTTGGGTGCCTTCGTTGGCTTGATTTTCTCGCTCTTCGAGGAGGGCGAGACGCTGCTGCGGATCCTGTCGACCGTCGTCTTCGGTGCGATCTTCGGCCTGGTCTGGTCACTGGTGGGCTATGCCCTGACCAAGGGGCAGCGCGATTTCACCTCCGTCAGCCAAGTCGTCGCGACCCGCTATGAGGTGCTCACCGAGCACAAGTTCGTGCAGCAGGGCCGCGAGTTGCTGGCGAAGATGGACCCCATGAAGGCCGCTCAGGCGGCCGTCGCTGAGGCCCAGGCCCGGGCGTATGCCGAGGCGCAGGCCGCGCAGCTCCGCCCGACGGGTGCCCCGGCCCCTTCGCCGGTTCCGCCCGCACCGATGCCGCCGTCCCCGAATCAGCCGTCGGAAACTTCGCATAGCGTTCCGCCGGCTGGCCCGTCGGCGTAGATTCACGCCATGCCGCAGCAGCCGACCCCGCAACTGTCCGAACTCGCCGAGGACTTCGCCACCGTCTTGTGCGTCGTCGCCCACCCCGACGACATCGAGTACGGCACCTGTGCCGCGGTGGCCAAATGGACGGCCGCTGGCAAGTCGGTCACCTACTGGCTCGCCACGCGCGGAGAGGCGGGCATCGACACGCTCGCACCGGCGCAGGCCGGTCCGCTGCGCGAGGCTGAGGAGATCGCCTCCGCGGCAGTCGTCGGCGTCGACACGGTGATCTTTGGGGACCACCGCGATGGTGTCGTGGAATATGGCCTGGACCTGCGCCGCGATATCGCGCGCGAGATCCGGCGCCGCCGGCCGGAGCTGGTGATCACCGGGTCATATGGCCATCGCTTCGTCGGCGGCATGATCAACCAGGCCGATCACCGGGCCGTGGGATTGGCCTGCCAGGATGCCGTGGCCGACGCCGGCAACCGGTGGATCTTCCCTGAACTCCTCGACGAAGGCTTGGACCCGCACCATGTTGGCCTCTTGGCTTTCGCCGGCGCCGCGGAGCCCACGCAGTTCGTAGACGTCACGGGCCACTTCGGTGCCGCGGTCGCCTCGCTGGAGGAGCATCGGGCCTACAACGATGCGCTGCCCGACAGCTTCCCCAAGCCGCCCGAGCTGCTCGGGTGGATCCTTGGCGGCGGTGGGCAACAGGCCGGAGTCGAGCACGCGCTGCTACTGGACGTCGTCGAACGGCGCTGAAGTTCAACGGCTTTCGATCCACACCAACTGCCAGGTGCGCAGCGGCGGCAGGGCGATTTCGGCATGGGAGCCGACGGAGACGACCCCTTCCAGCCGCTCAAGGCAACCGGCGGCGTCGGGGTCGGCACTCCATACCCGAACCGGTTCCGGCCCGACCCGGCGCACGCGCAGGGTCAGGGGGCCAGGATCGGCTGGCGCCGGATGCGCGCTGTCCCGCAGCGGATCGGTGACGGCCAAGAGATTGATCAGGTGCACGACCAGGCCGGCCGGAGTCTCGACCACGCGCCGCCAGATCGTCCCCTCGTCAGCCTGCCCACCGATGGGCGTTTGCGAGCCCCGCACCTCGACGTCGTCGTTGTAGGCGCCGGCATAGGCACCGGTCACGTCGGCCACATCGGCGCCGGTCAGCAGGTCGGCGTGCGCAAGCTGGAAGTCGGCATAGCGCGTGAGGACTTCGCGCAGCGCCGGCCCGGCGGGCTGGTTGCGCGGGTAGTACGGATCGACGAGAACCCGCCCATCTTCGCCGGCGAGGAGCACGGTCGCGCCATGACTGTAGGCGGCAGCGAGCTCCAGCCGCACCCCCTCCGCAGCCTCGGCCTCGTCGGCTCCAGCCACCGCGCTGGGGTATGCCGCGAGCACCACCGGCCGGTCTGGCGCGAGATCACGGGCGCTCGTTGCGAGCCGGGCCAGATCGCCCAGCCGGTCGTGCGGCGACCAGACCTCGATATAGGTCGTGTCCACCGGCGCCTGCGTTGCCGTCGCACGCGTGGGAAAGTCGTTGACGTTATTGAAGATCAGCGTCGCGTCGGGAACCGCATCCCGAACGCCGTTCAGCATCGTGACGAAGGATTCCGCGACATCGACCCGCCTGCCGTCGGGTGTCACGGCGAGCTTGGGCCAGCCGTACTGGTCGAGATGGAAGCCGTCGAAGCCGACGCTCTCTCGCGCCGCTCGCAGCATGGACCCCAGGTGAACCAGCCAATCGGGCGCCGCCGGGTCGATCACCTGGAGGAAGTCGCCGAGGCCGTATGCCGTGCCCTCCGCGTCCAGGAGCGCGCGGTGCTCCCAGGCGGGCCAGTCTTCGACGCCGATGCCATAGACCGCGGCGTAGCCGATGGCGTCGACCCGGATCTCGTGCAGGGCCTCGATCAGCGCGCGCACGGTGGCGAGGTCGACGGGATTGCCGAGCGGATCGGCATACGACTCCCCAGCGCCCATGAGGTCGGCGTGGCGAAAGGCCCAGTCGTAGAACTGGATTGTCGTCAGGTGCTGCGCACGCGCCCAGTCGAGGACCCCGGACAGATCGCGCCCGCGCTCGTATGCCGCCACGAAGCCATAGCGGGTCGCGCTCGGGCCAGCGTCGCGAACCTCAACCGCCGTGCGCGCCAAGACCTGGCCGTCGGCTGCGCACAGCTCCACCGCATGGCCACCGAGACCGAGGCCATCTGCTCCGGCAGGGGAGAGTGTGACGACGCCCTCGCCCTCGACTCTCACCGATCCGGAGAGCCGCGCGAGACGGTGGCTGCGCAGCACCAGCCCGTCAGGGCGGGTCTCCTCGAGCCCTCGGACCTCGATCTCGACGGGGGAGTGGGCGGCATACCACGCGCGGCACGGAAGGAGGGTCACCACAGCCGAACGCTACTGCACGGAGAGGGGCGGCATACGCACAGCGGCCCGCCTCCGGGGTGGAGGCGGGCCGCTGGAGGAGCGCTGGGCTGGATCAGCCCTTGACAGCACCCGAGGTCATCCCCCGGATGAAGAAGCGCTGCAAGGAGAGGAAGACCAGGATCGGGACGATGATCGTCACGAAACCGGCCGCCGGGATGAGCTCCCGGCCCTGGCCGGTCTGGCCCTGCAGACCCTGAAGGGCGACGGTGAGGATGGTGTTGTCGCCGCGACCGAGGAAGATCAGGGCGACCAGCAGGTCGTTCCACACCCACAGGAACTGGAAGATCGCGAAGGACGCCAGTGCCGGTGTGCTCATCGGGATGATGAGCTTCCAGAAGGTCGTGAAGTGGCTCGCGCCGTCGATCTTCGCCGACTCGATGACGGCCTTGGGCAGGCCCGCCATGTAGTTGCGCAAGATGTACACGGCCAGCGGCATACCGAAGCCGATATGTGCCAGCCAGACGGCCGCGAAGGTGTTGTTCATCCCCAGCGTGCCGTAGAGCTTCAGCAGCGGCACCAGGGCCACCTGGTTCGGCACGACGAGCAGCGCCACGATGATGATGAACATGATGTCCCGGCCGCGCCACTCCATGAAGGTGAAGGCATAGGCCGCGAAGGCGGCGATGAGGATCGGGATGACCGTCGCCGGCACCGTGACGATGAAGGAGTTGATGAAGGCCTTGCCCATATTGGTGCCCGAGGCGTTGTCGCCGAGCACCTGGGTGTAGTTGTTCAACGTCCACACAGTGGAGTCGAACGGATTCTTGATGATGCTCCACCAGCCCGAACTGAATTGCGCGTCGCGGGAGCGGAAAGAGTTGATGAGCAGGCCGAGGACCGGCATCAGCCACAGGAAGCACAAGACGCTCAGGCCGATCTTGACGGCCCAGCTTGCCTTGCCGCTGGCTTCACCTTCCTTGCTGACCTTGAGGATCTGCGGGTCTTCGGCAGGGGTGCCGGTGCCCGGCTGAATCGCGGTGGTCATCGGTTGGCCTCCTCAGCCCGGAAGTGGCGGACCTGGTAGACCAGGACCGGGATGATGGCGATCATCAGCAGCACGACGATGGCTGACGCGTAGCCGGCGTTGCCGTTTGTGAACAGCTCGTTGTAGAAGCGGCGGCCGATGACATCGGTATTGAAGCCACCATTGGTCGTCACATAAACGATGTCGAAGATCTTCATGACACCGATGAGGACCGTGATGAAGACCGTCAGGACGGTGCCCCACACCTGCGGCAAGATGATGCTGAAGAAGATCCGCTTCTCGCCCGCGCCGTCGATGCGGCCGGCCTCGACGGTGTCCTCCGGCACGGCCTTGATGGCGGCGGAGAGCAGGACCATGGAGTAGCCGACCTGGGTCCAGATGAAGATGATCATCAGCAGGATCGAGTTGAAATGCAGCTTTTCGACGCCATACCAAAAGACCGGATCGCGGCCGAACCACTCGCGCATCGCGTTGAAAAGACCGGTCTGCGGGGTGCCGACCGGTTGGTACTCGTAGATCGCCCGCCAGATGGTTGCCGCGCCGACCATGGAGATCGCCATCGGCAAGAAGATGATCGTCTTGGACAGCTTCTCGCCGCGCGGCTTGAGCCGGTCTGCCAACGTGGCGACCCCGAGACCGAGGATCACGCACATTGCCGGCACGATGATGATCCACAGCAGGTTGTTGAAGAGGACCTGTAGGAAGCTCGAGTCGGTCAGGATGTCTGTGTAGTTCTTGAACCCGACATATGCCGTCGAGGTCTCGTTCGCGAACGAGTATTGAATGGTCACGACGGCCGGATAGATCAGATAGACACCGATCGCGAGGATCGCCGGGCCGGCGAAGGCCCACGGCTTAAGCCGGTCCTCCCACTTGCCGCCGACCGATTCGACGAGCTTGTTGAGGATGTAAAAGATGATCATGGCGCCACCGATGCCGCCGATGATCGCGATGACTGCGTTGAGAATCTTCAGTGCCACGCCCGTGCTCCTTTCCTTGCGTTGAGGGGGCTAACCACGAGGGCGCCGAGGCCGGGCTGAATCCGTGCCCGACCCCGGCGCCCTGCAAGATCAGCTAGCGGCCGGGAAGCTCTTGTCGATGTTCGCGAGCATGGTCGCCTCGTCCACCTGGCCGTTGAGCCACTTGACGGGCTCAGTCCAGAAGGTTCCGGCACCCACCTTGGCGGGCATCAGGTCGGAGCCGTCGAAGCGCGCGGCGGACGACTTGTAGAGAACGTCGGCAGCGATCGTCTGCAGGGTCTTGCTCGGGTAGAGCGTGACATCGAAGCTCTTGTGCGGGGAGAAGTAGCCCGCCTTGCCGACCTCGACGCCATTGTCCTTGCTGGCGATGAAGTTGCGCAGGGCGAGAGTGTTCTTGTCGTTGTTGAAGGCGGCCGCGAGGTCGCCACCGACGAGAACCGGGTTGTTTCCGGCCTCCTTGGGCGGGAACGCTGCGACGCCGACCTTGGTGTCGAGCTGCGCCAGGACGTCGTCCGGGAAGCCACCCTTGCCGGCGATGAAGGTTGCCTGCTTGAAGAGGTAGCAGCCGGGCGGGGACTTGAAGAGGGCGTTGCCACCGGTCTGGAAGTTTGTCGCGGTGATGGCCTTGGTGCCGCCGAGGACATTGCCCTCCGTGAAGGCGATGGTTTGGAAGTAGTCGAAGGCTTCCTTGACCTTGGGGTCGGAGAACTTCATGGTCCCCTTGACCCACTGGTCGTAGCCCTCGGGGCCGGCGGTGCGCAGGACGAGGTCCTCGATCCAGTCGGTGATCGGCCAGCCGGTCGCCTGTCCGGATTCGGCCGCGATGCACCACGGGGTCTTCCCGGCGGTGCGGAGGGCGTCGGTGACCTTCAGCAGCTCGTCCATCGTGGTCGGGAAGGTCTGGCCGGTCTCCTTCCAGGCGGCCTGGTCGTACCACAGCAGCGACTTGACGGAGACGGCGGACGGCAGGCCGTAGACCTTGCCATCGCAGGTGCCGGACTCGACGAAGCCGGGGACCACGGTCTCCTTCGTCGTGGTGACGGTCGCATCGTCATACGCGAGCACCTTGCCCTGCTTGGCGAGGTCGCACATAACGCCGGGCTGCGGGAACAGGCCCACGTCCGGGGGCGTGCCGCCAGCGACGCGGGTCTTGATCTCGGTGTCCCAGGAACCGGCCTTGGTGTACTTGACCTTGAAGCCGTTCTTGCTCGCGAAGGCATCGAGGTCCTTCTTGAACGCGACTTCCTGCTCGTTGCCGAAGCCGTACATCACCTCGACCTCGGCCTTGCCCGGTCCCTCAGCGGCCGTGGTCGCGGTCCCGGTCGAGGTGCCGCCGCCGCCGAGACAGCCGGCGGTCATCGCCACCGCGCTGAAGGCCACACCGGCCGTGATGAAGCGTCTTGCGCCCATGTATGTCGTCTCCTTGACTTCTGTGCGTGGACGCGCAGCCGTCAGAGGGAGCAACTGTGCAATCCGCGGTTCCGCCCGGACCGGGCGGGTGACGGGTGAACATTGCTCCTAATTGGGACGGTCGTCAAGGAGCCACGGCACATCCTCTCGGGATTGCTGCCGTGCCGTGTCCAAACCGTTATGGAAACGCTTACATTCTGGTCATTGAGGACGTGTATGCCGGGCCGCCGGGCAGGTCAGCGGGACTGCACCTCGGCGATCCAGGCCTCGACATCGGCGGCGGCACGCGGCATACCCGCGGAGAGGTTTTCGTGGCCGTCGGCGGTCACGAGGACGTCATCCTCGATGCGCACCCCGATGCCGCGGAAGCGCTCCGGCGCGAGCTCGTCATCGGCCTTGAAGTAAAGGCCGGGCTCGACCGTGAGGACCATCCCCGGCACAAGTTCGGCGTCCATATATTCCTCCCGCGTAGCCAGCGCGCAGTCGTGCACGTCCAGGCCGAGATGATGGCTCGTGCCGTGGACCATCCAGCGGCGGTGGTACTGCCCATGCTCGGTGTCGAGGGTGGCGTCCACGTCGATGCCGTCGGGCAGCAGGCCCCAGCCGTGGAGGTGCTCGGCGATGACGCGGATGGCGGCAGCGTGGATATCGCTGAACTTGTTGCCGGGCTTGACCGCGGCCAGGCCGGCCTCCTGGGCGGCATACACAGCCTCGTAGATCTCGCGTTGCGCGTCGGTGAAGGTGCCGGCGACCGGCAGCGTCCGGGTGATATCGGCGGTGTAGAGCTCCTCGACCTCGACGCCGGCATCGAGCAGGATGAGGTCGTCGGCGGCAATATCGCCAGTGTTCTTGATCCAGTGCAGCGTGTTGGCGTGATCGCCGGCGGCGCAGATGGAGTCATAACCGACGCCATTGCCCAGGTGCCGAGCATGGAGGCCGAAGGTGCCTTCGACCCAGCGCTCGCCGCGGCCGCGCTCCTTCAGTGAGGGCAGGTCGGCGATGACGGCCTCAAAGCCGGCCTTGGTCGCGGCGACCGCCTCGCGCATCCGCTCGACCTCGAAGTCGTCCTTGGTGATCCGGGCGAGCGAGATCGCGTGGGCCAGCTCGTCGTCGGCTTCCTCGGTTGCGGTGTGCTCGCGGCCTTCGGATGCCCGGCGCGCGTCGAGTTGCGTGACGAGTTCGCGGTCGGCGTCGCGGACCACCCGCACCGTGACGGTCCCGGCATCCTTGGTTGCGGCGTCGAGGAAGTCGTCGATGTGCGCGGCGCCGATGCCGAGTTCGGCTTTGATATCGGCGAGCGTCGGACGGGGGCCGACCCAGAACTCGCCATAGCGGGCGTCGCCGAAGAATTCGTCGCTATCTCGGCCAGCGAGTGGGCGGAAGTAGAGGATCGCGTCGTGGCCGCTGTCGGTGGGTTCGAGGACGAGCACGGCGTCTGGCTCGCGGTCCGCGCCGAGCCCGGTGAGGTAGGCGAAGGCTGTATGCGGCCGGAAGACATAGTCCGTGTCGTTACTGCGGACTTTTAATCCGCCGGCGGGGACGACCAGCCGGTCGCCGGGGAAGCGAGTGGAGAGGGCGTCCCGGCGGCGGGCGGCATACTCCGCGGCGGGGGAGCGCTCCGGCAAGGTCGCAGAGCGCGGGGCCCAGCCGGTCTGGACGAAGGCCCGGAACTCCTCGGTGGTGGCCCGGGCCCGATTGTCGGCCTGCTTTTGCTCTTCGCTCATCCTCGTATGCTGTCACGCCCGCGCCGGCCGGCCCCTAACGACTGGGCTACCGCCTGGTACTGGCCATGATCATGGCCAATACCAGGCGGTAGCCCAGTCGTTAAGGCGAGCGTGGTGGGTGGGCAGGCCTGGACAGGGGAGCGGCCAGGGCAGGGTTCGGGCTACGCCGGCGAGCCGCTCCAGTTCTTGTCAGGCTGCGGGACGGGGCGGCCCGGCTGCTCGCCGCCGCGAGCGTCGAGGTAGTTCTGCTTAGGGACCATGACCTTGCGGCGGAAGATGCACACGACCTTGCCGTCCTGGTTGTAGCCGATGGTTTCGACGTAGACGACGCCGCGGTCGTCCTTGGACGTCGACTCCCACTTGTCGAGCACCGTGGTCTCGCCGTAGAGCGTGTCGCCGTGGAAGGTCGGCGCGACATGGCGCAGCGACTCGATCTCGAGATTGGCGATCGCCTTGCCGCTGATGTCGGGGACCGACATGCCCAGCAGGATCGAGTAGACGTAATTGCCGACGACGACATTCTTGCCGAATTGCGTTGTCTCCCCGGCGTAATGGACATCCAGGTGCAGCGGGTGATGGTTCATCGTCAGCAGGCAGAAGAGGTGGTCGTCATACTCGGTGACGGTCTTGCCGGGCCAGTGCTTGTAGGTCGCGCCGACCTCGAACTCCTCATAGCTGCGCCCGAACTGCATACCGAACTCCTTCGCATCTGGGTGGTCGGCTCCATCCTCGCCGGGCCGTCGCGGGGATGCGAGGGCCACGTCAGGTGGGGTCGCTCACACGGCTTTCGTTCGGTCTCAGGGCAGGGAAGCGGTGAGCGGCAGGGTGATCGTGGATCGCGACGTGTCGAGGGTCATCGTCTTGCCGGCCGGCGGGCGGATCGTGAACTCGTGGTCGCTTTGCAGCAGCGTGATGGCGATCCGGTGGCCCGCGGCGAAGACGTGGTCCGTTGCTTCGAGGTCAACGCGGAGGTTCACGAACTGACCCGGAACCAGAGCATCGCTGTGCCACAACGAGTTCCGGTTCTGCGGGTCGGTCCAGCCTTGCGTCACGAGGGTGGCGCGACCGCGCGCATCGAGGTCGAGTATGCCGATGCTCACGTTCGCGTTGACCTGACCGAAGGCGGCCCGCAGGTCGGCGCGAGCGAAGCCGGATAGCCGGGTGTTGGCGGTCAAGGGTGCCGTAGCGAAGGCGAGGCCGTTGGCCCGCTTCGGGTTGGTGGTGAACGGGACGAGGCTGTTGCGCGGATCGTCAGTGAAGGTCAACAGGCGGCCGGCAGAGCCAGCGCGAAGGGTCAACTGCGAGAGGGGAATCGACGTCGGCTTCGCGCTTGGGATCGGCCAATCGGCATACCGAATGGGCTCGCCCGCAGGATTCTCGACGATCGCGCGCGGCTCGCGCTCCACGCCATTTGCTGCGCCAATGACATAGCGCGTGAACCACCGGTTCTGCTCATAGAGCGGCGGCTGCCCACCATGCGCGCCCTGATGCCAGAAGATCTTCGCAGGCGTGCCCTGGGCGCGCAGCGCGCGGTACCACAGGCCGGCCTGGCCGGGTTTGACATTCCAGTCGCTTAGGCCGTGGGAGACATAGACGGCTGCTTTGACCTTGGCGACATCCGCCAGGTAGCTGCGTTGCGCCCAGAAGCTCGACATATCCCCGGTGACCCGATCCTGGCGGGCTGCCAGCCCGGCGATCACCCGATCGCAGATACTCGGATTAGCCCGGGTGAGAACGAACTTCGCGAGGACGTCGGTGTCTTCGCCCTGGTAGCCGTCCGGGGCGACGACGGCCCCGCTGGCGCGGTAGTAGCCGTACCAGTCCGAGATGGCGGACATCGGGATGATCGCTTTCAGCCCGTCGACGCCTGTGCTCGCCACGGCATTGGGCAGCGTGCCGTCATAGGATACCCCCAGCATGCCGACCCGGCCATTGGTGAAGTCGGCGCGCACCGCCCGGCCGTTGCGGTCGTATGCCGTCGCCCGCCCGTTCAGCCAGTCGATGACGGCCTTGGGGCCGAGGGTCTCGTTGACGCCGCCCGTCGTCGGGCAGCCCGTCGACCCGCCCGTGCCGAGGGATTCCACCTCGACCCAGGCGAAGCCGCGGGTGATCCAATTCCTGGCCCACCAGGGGTCTAGGAGAGTGGGCGAGCCGGCGCGGGTGGCGGGGCGATCGGCATACGTCCGGCGCGAGGTGGGGTCATAGAGGTCGTGGTCGACATTGTGGTTCGGCACGTCGTTGACGCCGGTGAAATAGGGGCTGGCCTCCATGATCACCGGCAGCCGGTCGGTGGCGGCGGTGGCTCGGGCATACCGGATGTGCACGCGGTCGCGGCGGCCGTCGCCGTCGGAGTCGACGGGCACCTCGACCCACGCCTCACGGACCGTCCAGTCGGCGGCTTTGGATGAGAAGACCGGCTGCGCCGAGCCGCCCACGACGACGGGACCGGTCGGGCCGGCGACCCCGGACGCTGGCGCTGTGACGCTCGCCGCGGTGGCAGCGGCCACGAGCGCAATGGTGCGAAGACGTGTCGACATGGTGGCACTCCCGGTGCGGTCAGGCCACCCTAGCGAGCCGTTCAGTCCTTGATTTCGGCGAGCACCTGGCCGTTGGTGACGGTGGCGCCGACTTCCGCGGACAGACCCGTGACGGTGCCGGCCTTGTGGGCGTTGATCGGCTGCTCCATCTTCATCGCCTCGAGGACGAGGATCAGTTCGCCGGCTTCGACACTCTGGCCCTCCTCGACGGCGACCTTGACGATCGTGCCCTGCATGGGCGCCGTGAGGGAGTCGCCGGAGGCTGCAGCGCCGGCCTTGCCGCCGGAGGCGCGCCGGGGCGCCTTCTTCTTGGCCGCGCCGCCTCCACCGCCGAGCGAGAGGCCACCGGGCATCGACACTTCCACGCGCTTGCCGCCGACTTCGACGACGATCTGCTGACGATCCTCGGCCTCTGGCGCGTCACCGGAGGGACCGGCATAGGCCTCGATGTCGTTGACGAAATCCGTCTCGATCCAGCGGGTGTGGACCGTGAACTTCTCATCCGCGTTGGCGGGAGCGAAGTCGGTGTCACGCACAATCTTGCGGTGGAAGGGCGTGACCGTCGCCATGCCCTCGATGACGAGTTCGTCGAGTGCCCGGCGAGCCCGCTCCATCGCCTGCTGGCGCGTGGCGCCGGTGACGATGAGCTTGGCAATCATCGAGTCGAAGGCGCCGGCGATCGTGTCGCCTTCGACCATTCCGGCGTCCCAACGAACGCCAGGGCCTTGGGGCACAACGAGTTTGGTGACGGTGCCGGGTGCGGGCAGGAAGCCGCGACCAGCGTCCTCACCATTGATGCGGAACTCGATCGAGTGCGCGTGCGGCTCGGGATCGGTGAAGCTCAAAACCTCGCCGTCCGCGATGCGGAACTGTTCGCGGACCAGGTCGATGCCCGTGACTTCCTCGGAGACGGGGTGCTCGACCTGAAGCCGGGTGTTGACTTCCAAGAAGGAGATATCGCCCGCTGGGCCGACGAGGAACTCACACGTGCCGGCGCCGACATAGCCGGCCTGCTTGAGGATTTCCTTGCTCGCACGGAGCAACTCGGTGTGCTGCTCTTCGGTGAGGAAGGGCGCCGGCGCCTCCTCGACGAGCTTTTGGTTGCGGCGCTGCAGCGAGCAGTCGCGCGTCGAGACGATGACGACATTGCCGTGCTGGTCGGCGAGGCACTGGGTCTCGACATGGCGCGGGTGGTCGAGGAAGCGCTCGACGAAGCACTCGCCGCGGCCGAAGGCCGTGACGGCTTCGCGGACCGCACTGTCATACAGCTCGGGGATCTCCTCAAGGGTGCGCGCGACCTTCAGTCCGCGCCCGCCACCGCCATAGGCCGCCTTGATCGCGACCGGCAGGCCGTGCTCCTCCGCGAAGGCGACGACCTCGTCCGGGCCCGAGACGGGGTCCTTGGTGCCCGGCACCAGGGGCGCATTGGCCTTCAGCGCGATATGCCGCGCCTTGACCTTGTCGCCGAGGGAGTCGATGGCCTCGGGTCCGGGACCGATCCACACCAAGCCAGCGTCGAGGACCTTCTGGGCAAACGGGCCGTTCTCGGCAAGGAAGCCATAACCGGGGTGAATCGCGTCCGCGCCGGAGTCCTTGGCGATCTGAATCAGCTTGTCCTGCAACAGATACGAATCCGCGGGGGTCGAGCCGCCGAGGGCGTATGCCTCGTCCGCGACCTTGACGTGCAGCGCATCCCGGTCCGGCTCGGCATAGACGGCCACGGACCCCAGCCCGTGGTCCTTGCACGCGCGGGCGATCCGGACGGCAATCTCGCCCCGGTTGGCGATAAGGACCTTGGTAATCGGCATACTTCCGAGCCTAGCGAACGGCTCGAACGGCTCGAACCCGTCACCGCCGGTTGCGAGGTGAACTCGGTCATAGCCGGGGCGGCTCGGTCCAGGGCATCGCGTCATAGGCTGCCAGGCATGACTGTTTCGACGATCGACCTCCGCGCGCCGGGCGGCCCAGTCCCCATACCCCAGCTCGGGTTCGGGGTGTGGCAGGTGCCGGAAGACGGGGTTCGCGACGCGGTCGCCGAGGCGCTGCGGGTGGGCTACCGGCACATCGACACCGCGCGCATCTATGACAACGAGAGCGGGACGGGCGAGGCGATCGCGGCGAGCGGCATACCCCGGGAGGACATCTTCGTCACCACCAAGGTGTGGAATGACGACCAGGGGCGCGAGCGGACGCTGGCGGCTTTCGATGCGTCGATGGCGCGGCTGGGGCTGGACTATCTCGACCTCTTCCTCATCCACTGGGCCGCGCCGGGCCGTCGGCAGTATGCCGAGACGTGGGAGACGCTGCTGGAGTTGCGCGGCACCGGGCGCGTGCGAGCGGTCGGGGTGTCGAACTTCCATGCCTCGCACCTGCAGGATGCCTATGACCGGACGGGGGAGTGGCCGGCGATCAACCAGATCGAGTTGCACCCCTATCTGCAGCAGCGCGAGTTGCGCGCCTTCCATGCTGAGCATGGGATCGTCACCGAGGCCTGGAGTCCGCTCGCGTCCGGCAAGGATGTCCTCGAGGACCCGGTCATCGCGACCATCGCGGACAAGCACCAGGTCACGCCGGCGCAGGCGATCCTCGGCTGGCATCTCGCGCTCGGCAATGTCGTCATTCCCAAGTCGGTTACGCCCTCTCGCATCGCGGAGAATTTCGGCTCCGTCGATGTGGTGCTGGACGGCGACGACCTGGCGGCCATTGAGAGCCTGGACCGGGGTATGCGGACCGGCCCGGACCCCGATCAGTTCTGGAGCGGCGACGATGACTGACCAGGTGCCGCCCCCGCCGCCTCGGCCTTCGCGTCGTGGGGCGGATCGGCGAAAGTATCCGCCCTATGTCGCGGCGACGATCGCGGCGTCGTCCTTTGTTGCTTTTGTCGTCGTGGCCTGGCTGATCTACCTCGCGCTGACCTGAGACGGCTGGAGTGTCAGGGCTGGCGTCAGGAGATCAGGACGCGCGCGACGAAGTGGCGTAGTTGGGCGAGGTTGCGGCACTCGTGCATGTCGACTACCTCGGCATAGCGGTGGGCGACCGAATCGCCAGACGACCATTGCCGCGCGGGCTCGGGGTTGAGGAAGAAGACGGAGCGGGCGCGCTCGTTGATCGCGTGCAGGGCGTCTAGACCTGGGTCGGTGTTGTTGGTGCGGGCGTCGCCGAGAATCATCACGATGCTCCGGTGGCCGACGGCATCGAGGTGGTTATCGACAAAGTCTTCCAGCGCGGCGCCATAGTCGGAATTGTTGTGCCACTTGGTCATTCGGCTGGTGTCATCAAACGTGCCGCTGATCTCGGCGCCGGGAGGTGCATCGGCGATCACGTCCGTCAGCTCGTCGACGACATTGACGAAGCCGAAGATCCGCACCCGCCGGAACTGCCCGGCCAAGGCTTGCATGAGCAGAATGGTGAATCGCGAGAAGCCGGCGACCGAGCTCGACATATCGCACAGCAGGACCAGGTCGACCCGGGACGGTGGGCGTTTGCGGTATGCCGGTCGCATGGGCACCCCGCCGGTCGCCATGGCGCGGCGCAGGGTGCGTCGGATGTCGATCGGCGCACCGCGACCGGAGCGGCGCTTCGCGGCCAGGCGGGTCGCGAGTTTGCGTGCCAGCGGCGTGATGGCGCGGCGCAATTCGGCGAGCTCGTCGGGTCCGGCGAGGATGAAGCTGGTCTGATCTATGGGGGCTCGCACGGCATAGCGCGAAATCCGTTCGGCACCACGGACTTCGGCATTGCGCCGCCGGGTCTCGCGCTCGACGCGTCGCCGGAATTCGGCCACCTCGTCCCGCAGTTCGTCCCGCGTGAACCGGCTGGACAGGCCGCTTCCGGGTCTACCGCCCGCGCCCTGCCCGCCGCCTCCGCTACCCCCGGAACCATCGCCCGAGCCGCCGGGTGCGTCGAGGCCGGCGTCCTGGAGTCGTTGCAAAGCGGCGGCGATGGCCGTTTGCGGAGCAAGCAGGTCAAGCGCTTGGGCGGCAGAGAAAGTGCCGAGGGTCGAGTCGTTGGGCAGGCGCCCCAGGGTGGCCACGACCCGCGCCGCGAGGCGGTCCAGGTCGCGCGCATCCCGGGTTGCGATCACCGCCGCGAGCTCGTCGCGCAGGCGGGTGGCCAGGGCTCGCCGGCCAGCCGGGTCGGTCGGCGGTGGCAGCGGATCAGCTTCTGGCACAGAGGATCTCGAACCGAGGGCGGCAGGGAAGTAGACATCGAAAAGGTCGTCGAAGACCCGCTGCTCGGTGCTGCGGCGCAACAGCGTCGCGGCGAGGGCGGCGCGCAGACGGTCGCGGTCGTCATACCCCAGGGCCGTGGCGGCGGCGGCCGCATCGATGAGGTCGGAGGTGCCGGTGCGTATGCCGTGCCCCCGCAGCGCTGCGCCGAACGCAACCAACCGGCGGGGGATGGCGGCTGCGGTCTCGTCGACTGTGGTCTCGTGGGCTGGGATCGTCACGGTGGGTGGCTGTCGGGGGAGGGGATTACAGGTCGAGGGCGTGCCGGGCGCGCTCGATATCGTCCTGGTGCTTCAACAGGACGCCAAGGTTGTCGCGCACATGCTCGGCGGCCAGGTCGTCGGCGCCGAGCGCCACCAGCGTGCGGGCCCAGTCGATGGTCTCGGCCACCGAGGGTGACTTGCGCAGCTTCAGCTTGCGCAGCCGATCCACAAGCCGGACAACGGATTCCGCGAGTGACTCGGTGATCTCGGGCACGTGCTGGAGAACAATGCGCTGCTCCAACTCCGGGCTCGGGTAGTCGATGTGGAGGAACAGGCAGCGGCGGCGCAGCGCCTCGGAAAGCTCGCGCGTGGCATTGGACGTGACCACGACGAAGGGCGGCCGGGTGGCGCGGATCGTGCCGAGCTCGGGGACGGTGACCTGGAAGTCGCCGAGCACCTCGAGCAGGAGGCCCTCGATCTCCTGGTCTGCCTTGTCCAGTTCGTCGACAAGGAGCACCGTCTCGCCCTCGGCCCGGATCGCCTTGAGCAGCGGCCGCGGAAGAAGGAACTCCTCGGTGAAAATGTCGCTGCGCAACTCATCCCAGGCATGGCCCTGCTCCGCGGTGATCCGGAGCAGTTGCTTGGCGTGATTCCACTCGTAGAGCGCGCGAGCCTCGTCCACGCCTTCATAGCACTGGAGCCGAATGAGTTCTCCGCCAACGGCTTTGGTGACGGCCTTCGCCAGTTCGGTCTTGCCGACGCCGGCGGGCCCCTCGATCAGCAGCGGCTTGCCGAGGCGGTCCGCGAGGAAGACCGTCGTCGCGATGGCATCGGAGGCGAGATAGCCGACAGCGGCGAGGCGTGTGGCAACCTCATCAACCGACGAAAAGCGTTGCGTCACACGTGCTCCCGGCTCGTGGCCCAGTTCCGCGGGCCACGAGAGCCAGCGGCATAGGTCTCCATCGGCACCTTGTCCGCGGCCCATGCCTTCAGCACCGGCTCGACGATCCGCCAGCACTCCTCGGCGGAATCGCCACGCACGGTCAGCAGCTGCGAGCCGTCGAGGATCTGTCCAAGCACCTCGCCATAGGCCTGCATACGCGGCGGGGCGAGCACTGCTTCGAGGGTCTTCTGCTCCAGGTCGAGCGGATCGCCTTCGGCGTTCATCGTCAGCGTCAAGGAGACGGTTCCGGGCTTGAGTCCGATGACCAAGGTGTCCGACCCGGACGGGCCGGCGAAGCCGTGCGGCAGGTGCGCGACATCCTTGAAGGTGACGACGATCATCTTCCGAACTTCGCCGAGCGCCTTGCCGCTGCGCATCGTGAAAGGCACTCCGGCCCAACGGTTATTAGCGACCTCGACGGTGATCTCCGCCAGGGTCTCCGTCAAGCGGCTAGCGTCGACACCCGGCTCTTTGATGTAGTCGGGGATGCGTCGCCCATCGGAGGTGCCCTTGGTGTAGCGGGCTCGCCGGGAGGCGGTCACCGGGTCGCCATTCCACAGGCGCATGGCGCGCATGACTTGCGCTTTCTGGTCCTGCAGTTCGCGCGCATCCAGGGTCGCGATCGACTCCATGGCGAAGAGCGCGAGCACCTGGATCAGGTGACTTTGGATCATGTCGCGCAGCGCGCCGGCCGTGTCGTAATAGCCCGCCCGGCCCTCCAAGGCGAGCGCCTCGTCATACAGCACCTCCACCTTCTCGATGTGCTCATTGCTCCACATCGGCTGGAAGAGCCGGTTGGCGAAGCGCAGGCCGATCAGGTTCAGGACGGTGTTGACGCCGAGGAAGTGGTCGATCCGGTAGATCGAGTCCTCGGGGACCACGCGGGAGAGCAAGTCGTTGAACTTGCGGGCGCTCGCGAAGTCGGTGCCGAAGGGCTTCTCGAGGGCGAGCCGGGTCTCATGGGGCAGGTGGATCTTCTGGAGCAGCTCGCAGCACTTCATCGTCACCGACGGCGGGAGCGCGAAGAAGATGACGAGCGGGCCGTCGCCGCAGGAGGAAATCAGGTCCTGTAGCGAGTTTGGGTCGAGGATGTCTGCCTTGATGTATGCCGTGTCCCGGCTCCCCGTGCGCGTCACCGTGGCGGGCGCCTTGACGGTGGCGAAGGACTCCTTGATGCGCGCCCTCCAGTCGGCGGCGGTCATGTCCACGCGGTCGGAGCCGACAATGCGCAAGGTGCGGTCTCGCTCGGCCATCAGCAGGGTCGCGATGCCCGGCAACAACAGCCGGTGCGTGAGGTCACCGCCCGCACCGAGGATGAGCAGGGTCGTGGTCGGTGGGTTCGACGCAGCCATGGGCAGATCGTCCCACGTTCCGCTGCGCTGTGGCCCCAAGGGCAGGGGTATGCCCGACCGCTCGGGTGAGCGGTCGGGCATACCTGCTGCTCGGGTCAGTGGCCCCACTGGTTGGGGATGAAGCTCATGTCGGCCTTGGGGGCGATGAGGCGGTCCCAGGGGATGTCGAACTCGACGGTGCCGAGGGCGCTGGCGTATGCCGCCCCCTGCTGAATGGCGACGTGCAGCCCAGTGCGCTTGGGGTAGATCGCGATATCGGTGCGGAGGATGTCCCCGTGGGGTTGGTTCGGCACGGCGGACTAAGCGGCGCGCGCGAGCTCGCGCTCGAAGTTCCAGTAGGGGCCACCGCTCGTACCGCCCACGCAGAGCGTGGGACCCAGCTCCGATACTTCGCGAGGACCCCGTCCGGCAGTTCGCAAGACGACCCAGGCGCCTACTGTGAGCAGCGTGACGACAGAGCGGGACTATGACGTGGTGGTGCTCGGGGCGGGCTCGGGGCGCTCGGTGCTTTCGGAAGAACTGGCGCACCTGCGCACGGCAATCATCGACTGCGGGCCGTATGGCGGCACCTGTCTCAATCGCGGGTGCATCCCGACCAAGATGTTCCTCCACGTGGCCGAGGTCGCCGGCAGCCTGCCTGAGTTGTCCCGGCTCGGTGTGGACGCACGTGTGGACCAGGTGCGGTGGCGCGAGATCCGCGATCGCATCTTCGACCGCATCGACACGTTCGCGGCCTCCGGTCCAGAGGGTGCCCGCTCCGCTGGCATTGATGCGTATGTCGGTGCCGCCCGCTTCGTCGGTCCGCGAAGGCTGGTGGTGGCCGAGCCGGGTGGCGACGTCGAGGTGACGGCCGCGCAGGTCGTGCTCGCGCAGGGTGCGAGTCCCGTCGTGCCCCAGGTGATTCACGACAGCGGGGTGCCATTCCACACCTCTGACACCGTCATGCGGATCGAGGAGTTGCCGAAGCGGATGCTCGTCCTTGGGGGCGGAGTGATCGGCACCGAGATGGCGCAATTGTTCTGGGGTTTGGGTGTCGAGATCACGATGGTGACCAAGGGCCCGCACCTCGTGAAAGGTGTTGGCGAGGACATCGGCCGGCGCTTCACCGAGTTGATGGGGCAGCGGTGGGCGCTGCACCTGAACGCCGAGGTGACCTCCGTGGCGGAGCGCGGCGACGGCATACATGTGGGGTTGGCGGATGGGACAACTTTGGTGACCGACCTATTGCTCGTGGCGGTTGGGCGGCGTCCGAACACCGGCGACATCGGCCTCGATCTGGCCGGCGTCGAGGTGGACTCGGACAGTGGTCGTGTTCTCGTCGACGAGTTCGGGCGCACGAGCGCCGAGGGCGTATGGGCGCTCGGCGATGTCTCCAGCGTGCACCAGCTCAAGCACCTGGCCAATGATCAGGCCCGGACCGTGCGCCACAACGTGCTGCACCCGGACGCGCCGAAGCCGCTGCGCGCCAAGGCAATTCCGTCCGCGGTGTTCTCCGATCCGCAGCTGGCGATCGTGGGTGAGACCCTGCCGCAGGTGCTCGCGGCGGGCTGTGATGCGGTGGCGTTCACGCAGAAGCTGGGGGACACGGCATACGGCTGGGCGCTGGAAGACACCACCTCCGTCTGCACCGTCGTCGCCGAGCGGGGCACCGGCGTCGTGCTCGGGGCCCAACTCATGGCACCGCAGGCGTCCTCGCTCATCCAGCCGCTGATCGACGCGACCGCGCGCGGGCTGAGCGCGCGCGATGTCGCGACAACCCAGATGTGGATCCACCCCGCCGCCATGGAGCTGATCGAGAACGCCCTCCTCGGCGTCGCCGAGGCCGCCGGGACCTGAGGGGCCAGGCGGTTTGCGAGACGGGCCAGGTTCTCGCCGTGGGGCCTGGCTATATCGCGGCCCGCGGGCGTGAACCCGGCCCGGGTCAGCGCGCGAGGTCGGCGCGGCAGCGGGCCTCGAAGGTCGTTAGCTCAGCGAGGGCCTCGTCGAGGTCGCGGCGGCGGGCTTCGAGGTCAGCGCGGCGCTCGTCGATCTGGGTCAGCACATACTCGAGTTGGCTGCGGCGGCCGCGGGGGGCGTCATACAGATCGATGATCGTCCGGATCTCCTCGAGGGGGAAGCCGAGGCGCTTGCCGCGCAGGATCAGGGCCAGGCGGGTGCGATCGCGGCGGTGATAGACGCGGACGGTGCCGCGCCGCTCGGGGGAGATCAGGCCCAACTCTTCGTAATGGCGCACCGCGCGATGGGTGATCGCGAACTCTTCGGCGATCTGCGCGATGGTCCACGTCTGCTCGCGCTCGAGCACCGTCCGGCTTGCCATGGGCCAGTATCCTGCTTTACGTTAACGTAAACGTCAAGCACTAACGAAGTCAGCAATGGGGAGTGTCGCCGCGCATGTTCGAACTGAGCCAAGATCACGAGGACTTCCGGGCGATGGTGCGCGACTTTGCCGAACGCGAGGTTGCGCCGCACGTCGCCGAGTGGGACCGCGCGCACCACTTCCCGACCGACCTCGCGCCGAAGATGGGCGATCTCGGACTCTTTGGCCTCGTGGTGCCGGAGGAGTTCGGCGGTAGCGCCGACCCGGAGGGCGGGCCGTTCACGGCACTCTGCGTCGCCATCGAAGAACTCGGCCGCATCGACCAGTCGATCGGCATCACGCTCTCGGCCGGTGTGGGTCTGGGAATCAACCCGATCCTGACGTATGGCAGCCCAGCCCAGAAGGAGCGCTGGCTGCCGGATCTCGTGTCCGGCCGGGCGCTGGCAGCCTTCGGGTTGACCGAGCCGGACGCCGGCTCCGACGCCGGAGCAACGCGGACGAAGGCGAGTCTCGACGGCGATAGCTGGGTGGTCAACGGGGCGAAGGCCTTCATCACGAACTCCGGCACCGAGATCACATCGGTCGTCACCGTGACCGCGCGCACCGGCGAGAGCGCGGATGGGCGGCCGGAGATCTCGGCCATCATGATTCCTTCCGGCACAACGGGATTCGAGGTTGCCCCGGCATACGACAAGCTCGGGTGGAATATCTCCGACACGCACGGACTGACCTTTTCCGATGTGCGCGTGCCGCAGGAGAACCTCCTCGGGGACCGTGGGCAGGGGTTCAAGCAGTTCCTTAAGACCCTCGACGATGGGCGCATCGCCATCAGCGCGCTCGCCCTCGGACTGCTGGTGCGGATGCGGGAGGAGGCCACGGCATACGCCCAGGCACGCACGGCCTTCGGGCGACCGATCGGGGTCAACCAGGGCGTCTCGTTCAAGGTCGCCGACCTGGCCGTCATGGAGGAGACGGCGCGGCTGCTGACCTACAAGGCCGCGTGGCTGAAGGACCAGCAGGAGTTGGGCAAGCACAGCGTCGCCGAGGTCAAGCAGGCGGCGGCGATCGCCAAGCTCTACACCTCCGAGGCGGCCGTGACGGCGACCCGGCTGGCGACGCAAATCTTCGGCGGCAATGGCTTCATGGAGGAGTACCCCGTCGCCCGGTTCTACCGGGACGCGAAGATCCTGGAGATCGGGGAAGGAACCTCCGAGGTTCAGCGCATGGTCATCGCCCGCAACCTAGGGTTGTCCTCGTGAGCGATGTCGCCGACCTGCGGGGCCGCCTGAGCGCGTCATATGCCGCCTCCGAGCGTCCGAGTGAGGCCGCGGCGGCGAAACTGGCGAAGCAGAACAAGCTATATGTCCGTGACCGCATCGCGTTGCTGCTGGATGCGGGCAGCTTCGTCGAAGACGGGCGCTATGCCAATGCGCGGGCCGGACACCTGCCGGCCGATGGCGTCGTCACCGGTCGCGGGCGCGTCGACGGGCGACCGGTCATCGTCATCGCCAACGATCCCACCGTCAAGGCCGGGTCGTGGGGTGCGCGGACTGTCGAGAAGATCGTGCGCGCGACCGAAATGGCTCTGCGCGAAGAGCTTCCGGTTTTCTGGTTTGTCGACAGCGCGGGTGCGCGCATCACCGACCAGGTCGAGATGTTCCCCGGTCGACGAGGCGCCGGCCGGATCTTCCACAACCAGGTCGCGCTCTCGGGCAAGGTGCCCCAGATCTGCTGCCTCTTCGGGCCCAGCGCGGCGGGCGGGGCATACATCCCCAGCTTTTGCGATCTGATCATCATGGTCGAGGGCAATGCCTCGATGTATCTCGGGTCGCCGCGGATGGCCGAGATGGTCGTGGGGGAGAAGGTCACGCTGGAGGAGATGGGCGGCGCGCGGATGCACTGCACCATCTCCGGAGTCGGGGACCTGCTGGCCCATGACGACACCGAAGCGATCGAATTGGCGAAGCTCTACTTCTCCTATCTGCCGCTCAACTGGCAGGCGCCGCCGCCGACCTATCAGCCGGAGGCGCCGGCGAATCCCCTGACACCGCAATCGGTTCCGGAGAAGGAGTCGCAGCCCTTCGATGTCCATGAGGTGATCGACGGGCTCGTGGACGATGACTCCTTCTTCGAGATCAAGCCGCTCTTTGCCGCCGAATTGGTTGTCGGTTTCGGGCGGATGAATGGTGAGTCGGTCGGCATCCTGGCGAACAATTCCGCAGTCAAGGGGGGCGTGCTGTTCACCGACAGCGCGGACAAAGCGGCGCGCTTCATCTGGCTATGCGATGCCTACTCGATCCCGCTCGTCTACCTCGCCGATGTCCCGGGATTCATGATCGGCTCCGAGGTGGAGCGCGGCGGCATCATCCGGCATGGGGCGAAGATGGTGTCCGCGGTGGCGTCGGCAACCGTGCCGCAGATCTGTGTCGTCGTGCGCAAGGCGTATGGCGCGGGGCTCTATGCGATGGGCGGGCCCGGCTTTGCGCCGGATGCCACGATTGCCTTGCCGACCGCGCGGATCGCCGTGATGGGTCCGGAGGCCGCCGTGAATGCGGTGTACGCCAACAAGATTGCCGAGATCACCGACCCCGACGAGCGGGCGGCCTTCGTCGCCGAGCGGCGCACGGCATACGAAGAAGATGTCGACATCGAACGGCTGGCCGCTGACCTGGTGCTGGATCAGGTCATCGAGCCCGGTCTGCTGCGCGACGAGCTGATTGCCCGACTGTCGTTTGCGGCGGGCCGAGACCGGCACTTCGCGACGAAACGCCGCGACATTCCCCCCACCTGATCGAGACGCCGCCCGATGTTTGGGAGGGAAACCCTTGCTTTGTGCCAGAAGCTTTCCGGCACAAAGCAAGGGTTTCCGGCATCGGGCGGGAAACCTACAGGGGGCTCAGGTGAGGGCGAACCAGGGGAGGCCGAGGTCGGCGAGGAGGTCGCGCAGGAGGGGGAGGGAGAGGCCAACGACATTGTGGTGGTCGCCCTCGATGCCGGTGACGAAGGCGCCGCCGAGACCGTCGACGGTGAAGGCGCCGGCGACCCGCAGCGGTTCGCCGGTCGCGACATAGGCCTCGATCTCGGCGTCGGTGAGATCGGCGAAATGCACGACGGTGGACGCGGTCGCCCCGATGAGTCCGCCGCTGCCGTCGTCGCGGTCGTCGATCAGCCAATGACCCGTATGCAGGGTGCCCGAGCGCCCGCGCATCCGCCGCCACCGCTGCGTTGCCTCGGCCGCGTCGGCCGGCTTGCCGTGCACCTCGCCATCGAGTTCGAGCATCGAGTCGCAGCCGAGCACGAGGGCGTCGGTGTTATGGGCGACGTCCTCGGCCTTCGCGCGGGCAAGGGCGAGGACGAGATCGGCGGGTTCCAGGTCGCCATACCGGGTGGCCAGGTCGCGAAGCAACGCGTCCTCGTCCACCGTGCTTGGCTGCACGTCCGCCTCGATCCCGACCTGCTGCAACAGGATTCGGCGAGCGGGGGAGGCGGACGCCAGGATGAATCGGGGAGTGGGCATGGCGACCAATCTACGGCGCGAGTGAGGGTCGGCCGTCAACCGAGAGCTTCGTCGACGAAGCACCAGCGCCAGGCTTCGCCGGGCTCCAGGGAGCGCATGACCGGATGACCGGAGGCGTGGAAATGGGCGGTCGCGTGCTTGCCGGGTGAGGAGTCGCAGCAGCCGACCTGGCCGCACTCGGTGCATAGCCGCAAGTGCACCCAGGTCATTCCGGTTTCCAGGCATTCGTGGCAGCCCTCGGGGCTGTCGGGGACGACGCACCGCGGCTCGACGGATAAGTGCTCGCAGGCGGCCGCGATCTGGTCGGGCGCGCGCAAAGGCGTCTCCCGGAGCCGCTCGCTGCGCCGGGCGCTGACGGTCAGAGCCGCCTCCTCGGCGTCCATGGCATTGAGGACCTGTCCGAGCACATGCTGGTCAACCTCCCCGGCAGCGCGGATCTTCAACAACTGGGCTCGCTCGGCGCCGATCATCTGTAGGCGCAGGCGCCGATAGGCCTCGCTTGGGGTCTCGCTGCCGGCATCGCCGAGCTGCTCCCAGATCCGGTTGACCCGGGCCGTCGACTGCTCCTTGATCGCCGCGAGGGCGCTCGGGTCGGCGTTCGGATCGGCCTCGATCGAGCGCAGGCCCGCACCGACCGCCGAGGCGACGACGGTCGCCGCGACGAGGGCATCCTCACGCGGATCGGGACCCCGGACGTCGAGTGAACGTGCCAACGCTGGCAGCGTAAAGCCCTGCAGCAGAAGAGTTCCCACCGTGACGATGAGGGCGATGAGGACAAGAACCGGCCGCAGGGGCGTGTCCTCCGGCAAGGTGAGGGCGGCGGCGAGGGTGACCACGCCGCGCATACCTGCCCAGGAACTGACGGCAGCGACTTTGGCGGCCTCGGCGCTCTGACCACCCTGGCGGCGGAAGGCCAGGAGGGTGAAGGGGAAGATCCAGACCGGCCGGAGCACCAGGCATACGAGCAGCACCACCAGTCCCACCCCGACTCCGCGGGCGAGAGTCAACTCGCTCTCGTCGACCCGGGCGATGATCGACTGCATCTGCAGGCCGATCAGCAAGAAGACGGCATTCTCCAGCAGGAAGGTGATGCTCGCCCAGTTGATGCGCTCCGAGAGCCGCGAGGACGCACTCTGCAGGACCGGTGCCTTGTGGGCCAGCAGCAGGCCCGCGGTCACGACCGCCAGCACGCCGGAGCCGTGGATCTTCTCGGCGGGGACATAGGCGAGGAAGGGGACCGCAAAGGAGAGCGCGGTGTCCGCGGCGGTCTCGGTGAGGTGGCGGCGGACGGCGGCGACGACGAGGAAAACCAGCCAGCCGACGACCAATCCGCCGAGGACTGCCCGCCCGAAGTCCAGCGCCACGCTCATCGTCGTCACCTCGCCCGCGTGTCCGGCACCAACGGCGAGACCCGCCGCCGCGACGGCCGTGCGCAGCGAGACCAGGGCCGTCGCATCATTGAGCAAGGACTCGCCTTCGAGGACGGTCGTCGTCCGGCGGGGCAGGCCGATGCTGCGGGCGACGGCGGTAGCCGCGACCGCGTCCGGGGGAGCGCGATCGCGCCGAGAGCGAAGGCAACGGCGAAGTTGATTGGCAAGAGCCAGCTTGCGACGATCGCCACGCCGAGCGCGGTGAAGAGCACCAGCCCCACCGAGAGCCCGAGGATCGGCGTCAGCAGGCGCCGAAGGTCGATGAGCGAGGTGTTGAGCGCCGCGGCATACAGCAGTGGCGGGAGCAGCCCAAAAAGCACCACCTCGGGCGACATCGACACCTCGGGCAGGCCCGGGACATAGGAGGCCGCGACCCCGACGCCAAGCAAGGCCAGCGGCGCGGGCACCCCGATCGGTTCGCAGAGGCGGGCGATGAGGATGACCGTGGCGGCGATGGCGACAAGGGTCAGGGCGAGATCCACGGGTCGATTCTGGCCCGTGTGGGCCGCAGGGGTGAGCGGTGACACACACCGAACGCCGCCATTGACGCCGCCTCGGTGCGGCAGTTCCGCTACCGTTCTCTCAACTTACTCGCCGGTAGCCAGGAGATTTCCCGTGTCCCGCACCCGTATGACCGCTGCCCTGACCGCTGTCGCCGCCTGCGCGGCCGTCCTGCCCGCCACCGCTGCGGGCGCCGCCGTTGAGCCGCCGCGCCCGGCCTTCTACGAAGCCCCCGCGTATGTCGCCGGCGCTGCCGGCGATGTGCTTCGCAGCGAGCTGATGACCTTCGCCGTCGACCCGGCCGGCCTGAGCAATCTGGTCATGACCTCGACCCGAGTGCTCTATGTCTCCACCGATCGCACCGGCGCCAAGATCGCCGTGTCCGGGACCGTCCTGGTGCCCAAGACGCCGTGGATCGGTGTCGGCAAGCGCCCGATCATCGGCTATGCCGCGGGCACCCAAGGCCTCGCCGACCGCTGCGCCCCGTCGCGCATGCAGTCCGAAGGCCTGGAATACGAATCACTCTTCATCAAGGGCCTCATCGAGCGGGGGTATGCCGTCGCCCTCACCGACTATCAGGGGCTCGGCACCGCCGGAGTGCACACCTACATGAACCGGGTCGTGCAAGGACGCGCCGTCCTCGACGCCGTCCGTGCCGCCCAGCGACTCAGCGGCTCGGGCCTGTCGTCGCTGAATCCCGTTGGCCTGATGGGCTATTCGCAAGGCGGCGGGGCTTCCGCGTCAGCGGCCGAGCTCGCCGCGTCATACGCCCCCGACCTGAAAGTTAAGGGCGCCGTCGCCGGTGCCGTTCCGGCCGACCTCGGCGCCGTGGCGAGCAATCTCGACGGCGGGCTGTATGCCGAATTCGCGCTCTATGGGGTGCGCGGGCTTGCCGCCGGCTACAACCTCGACCTCACGCCATACCTCAACGCCACCGGGCGACGCGTGATGGACGAGGTCGAAGGAGAGTGCGTGACCGACCTGTTCAACCACTCCTTCGTCAAGTCCAGCACCCTGTCCGCCGACGGCTCGACCTTCGCGCAGATGCTGGGCAAGGCACCCTTCGCCGCCATCGTTGCCGAGCAGAAGATCGGCAACCTCAAGCCCGCCATGCCGGTCCTTGTCACGCACTCCGTCCTCGACGACGTCATCCCCTTCACCGTCGGCAAGACGATGGCCAAGAGCTGGTGCACCAAGGGCGCCAATGTGTACTTCTCGCCCAACGCCACCCCCGCCCACATCGGCGGCATGCTCAACAACTCCGCCGAGATGTACTCCTTCTTCGAAGCCCGGTTCGCCGGCCTGCCTCAGTGGTCAAACTGTTGGACCCTGTAAAGCATTGAGCGAGCTGCGCTCGCGCCGGGAAACGTCCCAGCACTAGTTGGGTGACTGTGTATACGGAGCAACGTGTTCACAGTCACCTACCTGGTGCTAGCACCACTTAGGAGACGCGCCCTACGTGGCTTGGTTAGCGCCCTATCGCAAGCCTTACAGGGTGCCGAGGACGGCGGCGCGAAGGGTGTCGAGGCCGACGCTGCCGATGTCGAGGGCGCGGCGGTGGAAGTCCTTGAGATCGAAATCCTCGCCGGCGCGACGCTCGGACTCCGCGCGCAGGTCCAGCCAGAGCCGCTCGCCGATCTTGTAGGACGGCGCCTGGCCCGGCCAGCCCAGATAGCGATCCAATTCAAATCGCAGCACCGATTCGGTCATCCGCGAATGCGCCGTCAGATAGCGCCACGCCTTGTCGTAATCCCACGCACCACCACCGACCTCGGCCGGCGCCTCGAAGCCGCAGTGCACGCCGATGTCGATGACCACGCGCGCCGCGCGCAGCGACTGACCGTCGAGCAGGCCAAGCCGGTTGCCCGGGTCGTCCATGAAGCCCAACTCGGCCATCAGCCGCTCCGCATACAACGCCCACCCCTCGCCATGACCGGAGGTCCACGCGGCCAAGCGGCGCCAACTATTGAGCAAGTCCTTGCGGTAGACCGTCTGCGCCACCTGGAGGTGATGCCCCGGCACGCCCTCGTGATAGACCGTCGTCAGCTCGCGCCACGTGGTGAACTCGGTGTCGCCCTTGGGCACCGACCACCACATCCGACCCGGGCGGGAGAAGTCGTCGCTCGGGCCGGTGTAATAGATCCCGCCGAGTTGGGTCGGCGCGATGCAGCCCTCGATCGTCCGCACCGGCCCCGGGATGTCGAAATGCACATCCGCGAGCGCGTCGATCGCCTCGTCGGCCTTTGCCTGCATCCATGCCTGCAGTGCCTCGGTGCCGTGCAATTGGTATGCCGGATCGGCGTCCAAGGCCGCGAGAACCTCGTCCAAACCCGCGCCTGGGCGGAGAGACTCAGCGATCGCCGCGCGCTCGGCCTCGATCCGGGCAACCTCCTCCTGACCCCACGCATAGGTCTCCGCGAGATCCACCGTGCTGCCGAGGAAATAGCGTGAATACAGCGAATAGGCCTGTGCCCCACAGGCATCGGCCTCGGGGGCGTGGGCACCGAGCAAATCGGTGAGGCGGGGACCAAAGGCGGCATAGGCGGCGGACGCGGCATCGATCCCCGCGAGGACCTCGTCGCGTACCGACTCGCTCATCGTCGCCGCAGCGGCGTTCTGCCGCAGGCCGGCGAAGTAGCCACCCTCGGCCGCGAAGTCCGCGCACTGCTGGGCGCACGCTTCGACCTGGCGCTTCGGTGCGACCTGGCCGCGATCGCGCGCCCCAGCCAGGGACTGCGCCCACTGATCGAGCGCGGAGCCCACAGCGGCGAGCCGGCGACCGAAGGTCGCCCACTCCTGATCCGTATTGGTCGGCATGAGATCGAAGACGCCGCGGATGCTCTGCAGCGGCGACGCGATGACATTGACCGCGCTGTCCTCCAGCCCGGCCGCGTAGATCTCCTCGGCCAGCCCCAACCGCTCCTGCATCGCGGCGATGGTGACCTTGTCGATATCGTCCGCTGGCTCGGCCTCGGCAAGCCGGGCCAAGGTCTGCTGGCGAAGCGCGGACGCGGCGGCATAGCCCGCCGGTGAGAAGTCGTCGAGCCGGTCGTCATACCCGGGGATCCCCAGGTGGGTGGCGGTGATGGGGGAGAGGGCGACTTCGGCGGCGAAGTGCTCCTCGGCGATGGCGTCGACAGAGGTCGGGAGGCGGTCGGTCACGGTGTGCGACGTTACCCGAGAAGTGCGGCCGCACCGCAGGGATTCCTCGCCTACCCTTCTCGGTATGCCAGCGCCCGGCCAGCCCGAGTCGCCCGCCGACGCGGCGCTGACGGCCCGCCGGGTGCGGCGCGCGGGCTGGGTTCTCGGTGCGGGGGCCGCCGTCCTCATTCCGTGGACGGCCTACCTGGCGTGGGAGTTGCCGGAACACGCCGTCGCCGTGAACTACGACTTGGCGTGGGGTGGCTTCGATGTGGGCCTGATCCTGCTGCTGGCGGCAGGTGCGTGGGCCGCCTTCCGCGCCAACCGGTGGCTGCCGGCTCTTGCTGCCGCGACAGCGACGATGTTGATCGTGGACGCCTGGTTCGATGTGGTCACGTCGGGACCGAGCGATCGGTGGCTCGCGGTGGCGATGGCCGTGCTCATTGAGTTGCCCGTTGCGGTCGCCTGCCTGCGGCTGTCCGCGCACACCCAGGGCCTGGTGCTGTGGCGCGCCCGCCACTCGCGGGCGAAGGGACATCGGTGACGAGCGAACCGACATACCGTTGGCCCATGCCCGCCGCGATTCTGTCGACCAATGTCGGCTCCCCGAGACCCAATGGCAGCAAGGCCACCCCGACGGGAATCCAGAAGTTGCCCGTGGACGCCCTCGACGTCGCCGCGCCAGGGCGGCGCAAGGGTCCGAGCGGCGTGGCCGGTGATTTCATCGGCAACGGCCGTCATCATGGCGGCGACGACCAGGCTGTGTATGCCGTGGCGCGGGAGGAACTTGACTGGTGGGCAACGGAATTGGGGCTCGAGCTGCCTAACGGGCACTTCGGGGAGAACCTCACGACCACCGGGATCGATGTCGATGCCGCGATCATCGGGTCGACCTGGCAGGTGGGGTCGGCGATCCTGGCTGTCACCGGTCCGCGCATCCCGTGCAGCACCTTCTCGACCCATATGCAACAGCCGCGCTGGGTCAAACGCTTCGCCGAGCGCGGCCGCACCGGGGCCTATTTCGCGGTGGTGGCGCCAGGCACGATCAGCCGGGGTGACGCGATCACCGTGCGTGATGTGCCAGATCACGGAATCACCGTGCCGATGACCTTCCGGGCGTGGATGGGCGACCGCGATGAAGCTCGCCGCATCCTCGACCTCGGCGCCGGCTCGGCGCTGCTGCGCGAAGAACTGGCCGAGATGCTCGCGCGGAGCTAGGGCGTCAGGCGCGGCGGACGGAGGTGCGCCAGCCGCCGGGGCCGTTGTGGGTGGGTGCGTGCACCGCGGCGGCATGGTCCACCCAGCCGGGGGTATGCGGAGTGGTCCCGCCCTCGACCTCCCCTCCGGCGGCGCTGAGGACCGCGACGAGCGCGGCAATCTCCTCGGCGCTCGGATTGCCGCGCACGATCCGCAGCACGGGCGCGGCTGCTGCTGAGTCAGGCGACGACATCACAGCGGGATATTTCCGTGCTTCTTCGGCGGCAGGCTCTCGCGCTTGTTGCGCAGCGCCCGCAGCGCCCGGCTGACATTCATCCGGGTGTTGGACGGTGAGATGACGGTGTCGATATAGCCGCGTTCGGCGGCGATATACGGATTCGCCAGCGTGTCCTCATAGTCCGTCACGAACTGCGCCCGCAGCGCCGTGACATCCTCTCCGGCCTCCTGGGCGGCGCCAAGCTCCTTGCGGTAGAGGATGTTCACCGCACCCTGCGCGCCCATGACCGCGATCTGACCGGTCGGCCAGGACAGGTTGATGTCGGCGCCGAGGTGCTTCGAGCCCATGACGTCATACGCCCCGCCATAGGCCTTGCGGGTGATGACGGTGACCTTGGGGACGGTCGCCTCGGCATACGCATAGATCAGCTTCGCGCCGCGGCGGATGATGCCATTCCACTCCTGCGAGGTGCCGGGCAGGAAGCCGGGCACGTCGACAAGGGTGAGGATCGGGATGTTGAAGGCATCGCAGGTCCGGACGAAGCGCGCGGCCTTCTCGGAGGCATCGATATCCAAGGTGCCGGCGAATTGCATCGGCTGGTTGGCGACGATACCGACACTGCGGCCGTCGATCCGGGCATACCCAATGAGGATGTTCGGCGCGAAAAGCGCTTGCACCTCAAGGAATTCGCCATCGTCGACCAGGTGCTCGATGACGGTCTTCATGTCATAGGGCTGATTGGCTGAGTCGGGGATGATCGTGTCGAGTTCGAGGTCGAGATCGGTGACGCTCAGATCGTTCTCGATGTCGTAGGAGGGCGGCTCGTCCAGATTGTTCGACGGCAAATAGGACAGCAGCGCCTTGACGTACTCGATGGCGTCGGCCTCGTCCGCCCCGAGATAGTGCGCATTGCCCGACTTGGTGTTGTGGGTCCGCGCGCCGCCGAGCTCTTCGAAGCCGACCTCTTCGCCGGTGACGGTCTTGATGACGTCCGGGCCGGTGATGAACATGTGCGAGGTCTGGTCGACCATGACGGTGAAGTCGGTGATGGCCGGTGAATAGACCGCGCCGCCAGCGCAGGGGCCCATGATCAACGAGATCTGCGGGATCACCCCGGAGGCGTGGACATTGCGCAGGAAGATCTCGCCATACAGCCCGAGCGAGACCACACCCTCTTGGATGCGGGCCCCGCCGGAGTCGTTGAGGCCGACGACGGGGCAGCCGATCTTCATCGCGAAGTCCATGACCTTGACGATCTTTTCGCCGAAGACCTCGCCGAGCGATCCGCCAAAGACCGTGAAGTCCTGCGCGAAGACGGCCACCGTGCGCCCATCGACCTGGCCATAGCCGGTGACGACGCCATCGCCATACGGCCGGTGCTTCTCCTGGCCAAAGGCATTGCTGCGGTGCCGGGCGTACTTGTCCATCTCGATGAAGGTGCCCTCGTCGAGGAGCATCTCGATCCGTTCACGGGCGGTCATCTTGCCCTTGGCGTGCTGCTTTTCCACCGCGCGGGCAGAACCGGCATTGGCGACCTCGGCGACGCGGCGCTTCAAATCGGCCAGTTTGCCCGCGGTCGTGTGGAGGTCGATCTCCTGCGGCATGGCATCGGCGGTCATAGATCCGAGCCTAGCCTTGTGCCCGTGCGTCCCCCACTCGATCTCGACCGCATCCGGGCCGGTGTGAAGGAGAGTTCCGTCACGCAGGTCCACCTGCACGAACAACTCGCCTCGACGAACACCGAAGCCGCCCGCCTGGGTATGCCGTGGGCCCTGGTCCTCGCCGAGCATCAGGTGGGTGGGAAGGGCCGGCTCGGGCGCCGGTGGAGCGAGGCGCCCCGCGCCGGGCTGGCGATGTCCGTGCTGGTCCCGACTCCGCCGGGCGCCCTCGGGTGGGTGCCGCTGCTGACGGGACTGGCCCTGCACCAGGCGGTGCGAGCCGTCACGGGTCTGGACACGGCGATCAAGTGGCCGAACGATCTGCTGGCTCAATCCGGCGCGAAGCTCGCGGGGATTCTCTGCGAACTGACGCCAGCCGGGATCGTCATCGGGGCCGGCCTGAACGTGCTGCACAGCCGAGATGAGCTGCCGGTCCCGACCGCCACCTCGCTGGCCCTTGAGCTCGGCCCCGGCGCGGCGCCGGACCGCACCGACCTGGTCATCGCGTATGCCGGTGCGCTCAGCGCCGTCCTCAACGCCCAGCACGCGGGGGGAGCCGACGCGGCGGGGGAGCGGGCGGCATACCGCCGGGCCTGCACGACGATCGGGGCGAGAGTGGAACTGTCCGACGGCACCGGGCGCGCCCGCCGGGTCGAGGTTGAGGCCGTCGACGACGACGGGCGGCTGGTGGTGCGCGATGCCAGCGGGCGGCCGGAGCACGTCACCGCAGGTGACGTGCATCACGTGCGCGTGGCAGAGTAGGCCTTCGACCGGCACGTGGGAGAAGGCGTTGACGCACGAGGAAGCGGACGTCCAAGCGTTCCTGGAGGACATCCGGGTGCGATTGCTCGGCGACCACATCGCCACCGGCCGTCAGGAAATGTCGCGCCGCGCCGATCTGTCCCTCCCCATGGTCACGAACTTCTGGCACGCTCTGGGATTCCCGGTCTCGCAACCGGATTCGGGGTCCTTCGCGCAGGCAGATCTGGATGCGTTGCGTCAGATTTTGGACCTGATCGAGGCCGGACGGCTTGATGAGCAGCTGCTCCTCGGCATGACTCGCGCGGTTGCTCGCACGGCCGATCGGCTCACCGTCTGGCAGACGCAGCTCGTTGCCGAAACGCTCGCCGATCCCTCCTCCACCCTCGATGCTGGCGTTGACCTGGAAACGGCGATGGAGGTGGCGCGGCAACTCACAGCGGCTGCCGATGTCTTTGAGCCGCTGATGACGTATGCCTGGCGCCGCCACCTCTTCGGCGCACTGACCAGGATGGTCAGCGATGCCGATCCGCAGGAGGCCGAGGCCGGCCAATTGCGGCTGGTGGGGTTCGCCGATCTCGTGAACTTCACCTCGATCGTGCGGCGGGCGTCCGAACGCGATCTGGCCATCATGGTCCAACGCTTCGAGCGACTGGCCTCCGATGTCGTGACCGCCCATGGCGGCCGGGTCATCAAGACCGTCGGGGATGAGGCGCTCTTCGTCAACCGGGATGCCTTGGCCGGGACAGCCACCGCGCTCGACCTGATCGATGCCATGGCCGAGGAGGAGATGCTGCCGCAGGTGCGAGTCGGGTTGGCCTTCGGCCCCGTCCTGAGCCGGCTGGGCGATGTTTTCGGGACCACGGTCAACCGTGCCTCGCGGCTGACAGCGGTGGCGGGCGAGGGACGCGTGCTCGCCGACGAAGCCCTCTCGACGCGGCTCGCCCAGCATTCGGGCTTCAGCCTGCGCTCGACACGCCGCAGGCAACTTCGCGGGATCGGCCCGGTCACGCCGTCGGAGGTGCGCCGCAGCGCCGGGGATCGCGGGTCGGCGGGTTCGGGCCCGCATACGATGACGCCATGACCCGGGTTCTGCTCGCCGAGGACGACGAGGCGATCGCCGATCCCTTGGCGCGCGCGCTGCGCCGGGAGGGCTATGACGTCGAGGTCCGCGGCGACGGGCAGGAGGCGCTGGAAGTCGCACTCCAAGGCGTCGACCTCGTGGTGCTCGACCTGGGTCTGCCGACGATGGACGGGCTCGATGTATGCCGCCGGCTCCGGGCCGCTGGGTCCGCCGTCCCGGTGCTGATCTTGACCGCGCGCACCGACGAAGTTGACACGGTTGTCGGGCTGGACGCCGGGGCCGATGACTATGTGCGCAAGCCCTTCCGGCTGGCCGAACTGCTCGCGCGCGCCCGGGCCTTGCTGCGGCGCGGCCTGATGGAGCCGGAGGTCACGTCCTCGCTGCTCATCGACCAGGAGTCTCGCCGGGTTTTCTTGCGCGGCCAGGAACTGGCCTTGACCGGCAAGGAATATGCCCTGCTCGGCGTGCTGTACCGCGAGCGTGGGAAGGTCGTCTCGCGCGAACAATTGATGCACGAAATCTGGGACACCGAGTGGTACGGCTCGACCAAGACCCTCGATGTCCACATCTCGGTGCTGCGCCGCAAGCTCGATGAGTCCGCGGACGCGGGAAAGATGATCGCCACCGTGCGCGGTGTCGGGTTCCGTCTCGACCTGGACGACTGAGATGCACCGACTGTTCCTGCGGTCGACGATGCTCGTCGTGGGGGCGGGTCTCCTCGCGACATTCGTGCCCTTGCTCGGCATGCTGACCTTTGCCGCGACACGTAGTCCCGATGAGCGGATCATCAATCGCGTCGGGATTCCGGCCTTCTTTCTCATCGCGTTCAGCGCCTGCCTCACGGTCGCCCTGGTCGGCCTCACGATGAGTCTCGTCGTCGCGCGTCGGCAAGCGCGTCACCTGGGAGCCCCGCTCTCGGCGCTCGCCGTGCAGGCGGAGCGGCTCGGCGCGGGCGACGCGAGCGTCGCGCCGCTGGCGACCGGCATACCCGAGGTTGACCGGGTCAGCGAGGTGCTGGCTGCCAACTCCCAGGACATGGCGAAAGCCCTTGCGGCCGAGCGGGATTTTGCCGCCGACGCGAGTCACCAGTTGCGCACGCCGCTGGCGGCGCTCCTGCTGCGCCTGGAAGAGATCGAGGCGACCGCCGACCCTGAGGTGGCGCGCGCCGAGGCCGGGGTGGCCATCGACCAGGTAGCGCGTTTGACCGGCGTTGTCGACGATCTGATGAACCGAGCCAAGCGGCGTCCGGCGGAGGCGGGTGCTGTTTCGGTGGACTCGGTGCTCGCGGCGCTGCAGCGGGAGTGGCAGCCCGCTTTTGCGGCCGCGCGACGCTCGATGCGCATCCACGGCGAGCGGGATCTCGAAGTCTTCATCGTGCGCTCGGCCCTGTCGCAGATCGTCTCCACGCTCATCGAGAATGCGCTCGCGCACGGGCGAGGGACCGTCTCGGTGCTTGTGCGGCATAGCGGCCCGACCGTCGTCTTGGAAGTGAGCGATGACGGCGACGGCGTGCCCCCAGGGCTGGCGCGGCACATCTTCGAGCGTTCGGTATCTTCCACCGGCTCCGGGCTGGGCTTGGCGTTGGCGCGGGATCTGGCGGAGAAGAACTTCGGTCGGCTGGAGTTGTTGCGGGCTCAGCCCGCGGTCTTTGCGCTCTTCTTGTCCGACGCCTCGTCGAGTTCCTTGGCGAAGACGAACTTGCGATAGGCCCAGAACCGGAAGAGGGTTCCGAGGCCGATCCCGACGATATTGGCGACATTGTCGGCGAACAGGCTCGTGAACTGCAGGCCATAGTGCGAGAACGCGATGGCGGCCACACCGATGACGAGTGCGACGAGATTGGTGATGACGAAGAGCGAGAACTCATGGGCGGCTGCGCGATTGCGCCGGTGCCGGAAGGTCCACTGCCGGTTTCCGATCCACGAAAAGACAGTGGCGAGGGAGGCGGAGATGATCTTCGCGGTCGTCGGCTTGTCGTCCAAGATCGTGTGACGCAGCAGATTCATTACGCCGACATCGACGACGAAGGCGAGCGCCCCGATGATGCCGAACTTCACGACTTCGCGCCACAGCGAACTGAGCGTGCCGCGAGCCCATCCGAGGAGGCTCGTATGCGGCGGGGTCACCGGAAAACCCTAACTGAGTCAACGGGGCGCGGCAGTCCATTCTCAGCTCGGCGCCGGTCGTGGCGTGGAGGCTGCGACGGCTATCCTCCCGGGGTGGACCTGAGCGCACCAGTACCCCTTCGTGCGCCGGGTGGATTCCCGGTCGTCGGCATCATCGGTGGCGGCCAATTGGCGCGGATGTGCGCCGGCCCGGCCGCCGAATTGGGCATCACCGTGACCGTCCTCGCCGAGGAAGCCGATGGTGCCGCCGCGCAGGTTTTCCGGTCCGCACCGGTCGGGGATTACACCGATCCGGCGACCGTCGTGGCGTTCGCTCAGCACTGTGATGTCATCACCTTCGACCACGAACACGTGCCTGCTCCGGTGCTGGCTGCCCTCGAAGAGTTGGGGGTGCCGATGCACCCCAGCCCGGCCGCGCTGGCATACGCCCAGAACAAGCTCTCTATGCGAGAACGCTTGTCCGACATGGGCATTCCGTGTCCGCGCTGGCGGGCCGCGACCTCCGTAGCACAGGTCGAAGACTTCGGCGCCGAGGTCGGCTGGCCGCTCATCGCCAAGGTCCCCGTCGGGGGGTATGACGGCAAGGGCGTCTTGCTCGCGCGTTCGGTGCACGAGGTGGCGGACTGGCTCGCGCGCGGCCCGGTGCTGCTCGAAGAGCGGGTCGACTTCGAGCGCGAACTGGCCGTGCTCGTTGCCCGCTCACCGTCCGGGCAAGCCGCCGCGTGGCCGGTGGTCGAGACCGTTCAGGAGGACGGGATCTGCGTCGAGGTGCACGCGCCTGCGGCTCATCTCGACCCGGGCCTGGCCGCGGAGGCGACCGCAGCGGGTCTGCGGATCGCCGGGGAGTTGGGGGTCACGGGGGTGCTGGCTGTCGAGATTTTCCAGACCGCTGATGGCTTCGTCGTCAACGAGTTGGCGATGCGTCCGCACAACAGCGGGCACTGGAGCATGGACGGGTCGGTGACGGGCCAGTTCGAGCAGCACCTGCGCGCTGTGCTCGACCTGCCGCTTGGTGATCCGCGAGCCCGCTCCGCGGTGACCGTCATGGCGAATGTTCTCGGGGGGGACTATGCCGAGCTTTATCCGGCATACCGGCACCTGATGGCCCGCGATCCTGGCCTGAAAGTCCACCTCTATGGCAAGGGCGTGCGTCCCGGCCGCAAGATTGGGCACGTCAATATCTGCGCGTCGACCTATGCCGAGGCGCACGAGCGGGCTCGGCATGCGGCCGACTATCTCCAGGGAGTGATCACCGAATGAAACCGGTCGTCGGCGTCGTCATGGGCAGTGACAGTGATTGGCCGGTGCTAGAGGCGGCTGCGATTGCCTTGCAGGAGTTCGGGATTGGCTACGAAGCCGATGTTGTGTCCGCGCATCGGATGCCGGAGGACATGATCGCGTATGGCCGTGCCGCCGCCGGCCGCGGGCTGCGCGTGATCATCGCCGGGGCCGGGGGAGCGGCCCACCTGCCGGGCATGCTCGCCTCCGTGACGACCCTGCCGGTCATCGGGGTGCCCGTGCCGCTGACATACCTCGATGGCATGGACTCGCTGCTCTCGATCGTCCAAATGCCCGCCGGCGTGCCGGTGGCGACGGTCTCGATCGGCGGCGCTCGCAATGCCGGCCTGCTCGCGGCCCGCATCCTGGCCAGCGGCGAGGGCGCCGAGGCCGAGCGCCTGCGGGACGCGATGGCGAGCTTCCAGACCCAGCTGCGGCAGACGGCATACGACAAGGGCGCGGCGCTACGCGAGCGAGTCCGCGAGGCCTAAGGGTGCGACGCGCTGCGCCGTCAGATGCCGTGGGGGCGCAGCTTGGGGTACTCGATCTTGGGGCAGGTGTCCATGACGACGCCGAGACCGGCCTTGCGGGCGCGCTCGGCGGCAGCGACATCCGCGACGCCACGCTGCATCCAGACGGCGTCGATCTGTAGTCGGTCTTTGTTGGCGATGGCCTCATCGACGACGGCCCCGACGAGATCGGAGTTGACGAAGCAGTCGACAACCTTGACGTCGGTGCCATCCGGGATATCGGACAGGGAGGCATAGCCCTTTTCACCGTGGACGGTGGCCGCCGAGGGGTGCACGGGGATGATCCCCTTGCCCTGTTCCATCTTCAGATAGCGGCTGATCTTCCACGCATCACGGTCGCGATTGTCGGACAGGCCGACGATCACCCAAATGCCCGGATCGACGAGCAGGTCACGAATCAGATCGGGATCGTTCTGGTGCGTCATTGCCACCTGGCCAGTCTGACACGAGCAGCCGCGCGGGGGGCGCAGGAGCGGCCGCTGCGGCAGACTGAGCCGCGTGGAACGCGATGACCTGATCCGGCTGCGGCAGGCCCGCGACCGGATCGACCGCGACTATGCCGAACCGCTGGATGTCCCACTGCTGGCCCGCGAAGCGCTGATGTCGGTGGGCCACTTCCAGCGATCCTTCAAAGAGGCCTTCGGCGAAACGCCCTACTCCTGGTTGATGACTCGCCGGGTCGAGCGCGCCATGTCGCTGCTGCGCAATGGATCGATGTCCGTGACGCAGGTGTGTATGGCGGTTGGCTGCACCTCGCTCGGATCGTTCAGTTCGCGCTTCACGGAGTTGGTTGGTGAGACCCCGAGCGCCTACCGCGCCCGGCCGCATGAGGAGTTGCGCGGCGTGCCGGGCTGCATCGCCAAACAGGTCACCCGGCCCCGGCGCTGACGGCGCCCGCATCGATCAGGATCGAAGAAGCGCGGGGGTGCGCGGGCGCCATACGTCGAGACATGAACACCACAGCACCCACCACGCCCCATCCCGCAACGGCCAGCCTGGCCATCGTCAACGTCTTCGTCTTCACCAATGACACCGACGCCTCCCTCGCCTTTTACCGCGACGTCCTCGGCTGCACCACGGCCACCGATGTCACCAATGGCGATTTCCGTTGGGTCACCCTCACCCCGCCGAGCCAGCCGGAGCTGGAGATCGTCCTGCACAACTACACCGGCGGGGGTATGCCGATGAGCTCTTCCGATGCCGACGCGCTGCACGATCTGCTCGCCAAGGGCCTGCTCTCGGCGCTGATCCTGCGGGTCGACAATGTCGATGCACTCTTTGAGCATGTCGTCGCCTCCGGCGCGGAGGTGCTGCAGGAGCCGCAGGATCAGTTCTATGGCGTGCGCGACTGCGCCTTCCGCGACCCGGTCGGCAATATGGTGCGCTTCAACCAGCCACTGGCTCAGCAGGCCTGACCCACGATGTGCCGTCCGGGCTGGCCGCCCGGCTGGGACGGCATACCCCTGCCCGCTCCTGACCCACCCGGCGGGGCAGGGACTCGCGGCTCAGTCGCTGCCGAAGAGGTCGCGGGTATAGACCTTGTCGGCCACATCGGCCAGATCATCGGTATGCCGATTGGCGACGATGAGGTCGGAGATCTCCTTCAACTCCTCAAGGGAGACCACGCGTGAACCATAGAAGTGGTCCTCGGCATACTCCGGCTCGTAGACGACGACCTCGATGCCCTTGGCCTTGATCCGCTTCATGATCCCCTGCACCGAGGAGGAGCGGAAGTTGTCGGAGCCGGCCTTCATGATGAGCCGGTAGATCCCGACGACGCGCGGGCGACGCGCGACGATATCCATCGCGACGAAGTCCTTGCGCGTGGTGTTGGCCTCGACGATCGCGCTGATCAGCGTCTGCGGGACATCGCGATAGTTCGCGAGCAATTGCTTGGTGTCCTTAGGCAGGCAGTACCCGCCATAACCAAAGCTCGGGTTGTTGTAGTGCGTCCCGATCCGCGGATCGAGGCCGACGCCGTCGATGATCTGCCGGGAGTCCAGGCCGTGCGTCGAGGCGAAGGTGTCGAGTTCGTTGAAATAGGCCACACGCATCGCGAGATAGGTGTTGGCGAAGAGCTTGATCGCCTCGGCCTCGGTGCTGCCGGTCAACAGGACCGGCACGCCGGGGTCTTCGCACGCGTCGCGCAGCAGGTCGGCGAAGCGCTGGCCGCGCTCGCTCACCTCGCCGACGACGATCCGGCTCGGATGCAGGTTGTCGTGCAGGGCCCGGCCCTCGCGCAGGAACTCCGGCGAGAAGAGGACATTCTCGGTGCCGAGGGGCGCGCGCACGGAGTTCGTGAAGCCGACAGGGATGGTCGATTTGATGACCATGACGGCGTCCGGGTTGATCCGGGCAACATCACGGATCACCGACTCGACGGAGCGGGTGTCGAAGTAGTTCGTCACCTCGTCGTAGTTGGTCGGGGTGGCGATGATGACGAACTCGGCGCCGGCATACGCCTCCTCGGGGGAGGTGGTGTAGGCGATGTCGAGCTTCTCATCGCGCAGGAAGCGTTCGATATCGGGATCGGAGATGGGGCTGCGGCCCTCGCGGAGCATCCCGATCTTGTGGGCATCGATGTCATGGGCTCGCACCGGATTGTGGCGCGCCAGCAACATCGCGAGGGAGAGGCCGACATATGACGTGCCGACGACGGCGATGGTGGCGGGTGCGCTGGTGGACACGAGGGCTGAGTCTATGTCCGCGGCTGGGGTGGGACGGTGCGCCCGGGCGCTGCGGCCGCCGATGGGGAAGTCGTGACGGGGTCCCCGCGAAGTATTGGAGCGAGGGACGAGCGGAGAACTTCGTGGGGTGTCCCGACGGGGAAGTCGTGACGGGGTCCCCGCGAAGTATTGGAGCGAGGGACGAGCGGAGAACTTCGTGGGGTGTCCCGACGGGGAAGTCGTGACGGGGTCCCCGCGAAGTATTGGAGCGAGGGACGAGCGGAGAACTTCGTGGGGTGTCCCGACGGGGAAGTAGGTTCGTGCCATGAGATTCGGCATCTTCGTCCCGCAAGGCTGGCGTCTCGACCTGGTCGGCATCGACCCCTCGCAGCATTGGGGGGTGATGGCCGGGCTGGCGCGGCGCGCCGACGCGAACCCCGAGTGGGAGTCGATTTGGGTCTATGACCACTTCCACACCTTCCCCGGGCCGACGCAGGAGGCGACCCACGAGGCATGGTCACTGATGGCGGCCTTCGCCGGCGTAACTGGCCGGGTGCGGCTCGGGCAGATGTGCTCGTGCATGAGCTACCGCGACCCTGCCTACCTCGCGAAGGTCGCGGCGACCGTCGACATCGTCAGCGAAGGTCGACTGGAGATGGGCATCGGCGCGGGCTGGTACGAAGCGGAGTGGCGGGCCTATGGCTACGGCTTCCCCTCCGCGGGGGAGCGGCTGGCCCGCCTCCGCGAGGGCGTCGAGATCTTCCGGCAGGCGTGGATGACCGGATCGGCGACGCTGGATGGCGAGTTCTACCAGGTCACGGAGGCGCAGGTATGGCCGCGGCCGCTCCAGGGGACGTCGGTGCCGGGGTCGGCGAAGAACGGCATACCCATGTGGATCGCCGGCGGGGGTGAGCGCAAGACGCTGCGGATCGCGGCGGAGTATGCGGACTACACCAACTTCGACGGGACCCCGGAGGTCTTCGCGCGCAAGAGCGAACTGCTCGCCGAGCACTGCCGCGACCTCGGCCGGGACTTCGACACGATCACGCGCAGCGCGAACTTCAATGTGGTCATCGGCGAGAGCGAGAAAGAGGTTGCCGACCGCCTCGCCTGGTATGGCGACCACCTGCGCAGTGCCGGGCTGGACGCCGACCGGGTCGAGGGCATCGTCCAGAGCGCAGCGACTCAGCCGGCGGTTGGGACGCCGGAGCAGATCGTGGAGCGGCTCTCGGGGCTGAAGGCGCAGGGCTTGGCGTATGCGATCACCTACTTCGCCGAGGCGGCATACGACCTGTCCGGGATCGAACTCTTCGAGCGCGAGGTCATGCCGGCCCTGCTCGATGCGCGACCTGAGGACCACCACCGGCGCTGGCACCTGCCTGGCCGCGGCTGAGACGTCCGGCCGAGGTGGCTTGGCGTGAGGTCAGACGGCTCTAGGGTGGGCTGCGTGACCGCAGACTTCGACACCTACCGCCTGTCCGAGGACCACGAGGCCATCCGGGAGGCGGTGCGCGAGATCACGGCGGCCCGCATCACGCCATACGCCGCCGCCGTGGATGAGGAGGCGCGCTACCCGCAGGAGGCGCACGACGCTCTCGTGGCGAGCGACTTCTTCGCCCCCCACGTGCCGGAGGAGTATGGCGGCGTGGGCGCCGACGCGCTCGCGACCTGCATCGTCATCGAGGAGGTCGCCCGCGGCTGCGCCTCGTCCTCGCTGATCCCCGCGGTGAACAAGCTTGGGAGTATGCCGATCATCCTCGGCGGCGGCGAGGCGGTGAAGAAGCGCTATCTGACCCCGCTCGCGGCCGGGGAGTCGACCTTCTCCTATGGCCTGTCGGAGCGGGAGGCGGGCTCCGACACGGCGTCGATGAAATGTCGCGCGACCGACAATGGCGATGGCACCTTCACCCTCAACGGGCAGAAGGCGTGGATCACCAATGCCGGTGTCTCGCAGTTCTATACGGTCATGGCGGTCACCGACCCCGACGGCCCGCGAGGCGGCAATGTGACGGCCTTTGTCGTGGAGAAGTCGGATGCCGGGTTCACTTTTGGTGAGCCGGAGCGCAAACTCGGGATCAAGGGCTCGCCGACGCGCGAGTTGATCTTCGAGAACTGCGTCATCCCCGAAGACCGGATGGTCGGAGCGCGCGGCGAGGGGTTGAAGATCGCGCTGCGGACCTTGGACCACACGCGGGTGACGATCGGCGCCCAGGCCGTTGGGATCGCGCAGGGGGCGCTCGACCTCGCCACGGCATATGTCAAGGAGCGCAAGCAGTTCGGGCAGGCGATCGCGCAATTCCAGGGCGTGCAGTTCATGCTCGCCGATATGGCGATGCACCTCGAAGCCGCCCGGCAGCTGGTCTATGTCGCGGCCGCGAAGTCCGAGCGCCACGAGGGCGACTTGAGCTTCTTTGGCGCGGCGGCCAAGTGCTATGCCTCCGATGTGGCGATGCAGGTCACGACCGATGCCGTGCAACTGCTGGGCGGCGCGGGCTATGTCAAGGACTTCCCGGCTGAGCGGATGATGCGCGACGCCAAGATCACCCAGATCTATGAAGGCACCAACCAGATCCAGCGCGTCGTCATGGCCCGCCAGCTCCTGCGCTGAACGTCGACCTCCACCACAGGGTTAGGCCGGATGGGGGTGTGCAACCTCTGCTAGCACGAGTTAGTCGACTGTGCACAGGTTGCAACGTGTGCACAGTCAACTAACTGGTGCTAGCTGAGGTTACGAACTCCCGCCGGCGCTCAGATGTTAGGAAGCTACGCCGGGGGCACTTACTTCGTCGCGGGGAGGAGGTCGGCGGGCAGGTCGTGGCCGTCGCGGAGTGCGGCGAAGAGGGCGGCGGACTTGGTGGCGTCCCACTCGACGGCCTCGCCGGCCGGAGTTTGCAGGCCGGGATTGGAGATCGGGACCGTCACCGAGTAGCCCGAGCCGCCGGCCACGGCGCGCAGGCCGCGGAAGGCGCCAGCCGTGGACATCAGGCCGTCATCCTTGCCAACGGTCACCGCCGAGGCGCCGGAGGTGCCGACGGAGTGCAACTTCCAGGGCAACAGGACATTGGTCGGCGTCGCGAGCTTGCCCATGAGCGCGCCGAGGAAGGCGCGCTGGCGCTTCACCCGACCGAGATCGCCCTCCGGGTCTGAATAACGCATCCGCACATAGCCGAGCGCATTCTTGCCATCGAGCACCTGGCAGCCGGCGGGCAGGTTGATGTGGGCCTTCTCGTCATTGATCGCGTTGGGTAGGCACATGCGCACCCCGCCGACCGAATCGACGAGCTTGGCGAAGCCGCCGAAGCCGATCTCGACATAGCCGTCGATTCGCAGGCCCGTCGCCTTCTCGACCGTCGCCGAGAGCAGCGGCGGCCCGCCGATCGCGAAGGCGGCATTGATCTTGTTCATGCCGTGCCCCGGGATCTCGACATAGGAGTCGCGGGGAATCGAGAGCAGCGTCGGCTCGCCAGTGCCCGTGTGCAGCAACATGATCGAGTCGGTGCGCGCACCCTCCGCCCAGCCCGTGCCGAGCCGCTTGCGCTCTGCCGGGCTCAGGTCGGTGCGCCCGTCGGAGCCCACCATGAGGTAGTTGCTCCCCGCCGTGTCGGCGATATGCCCGCCCGCTGGCGTCGAGGCGACCCGCCCGACGGCAGACCAGGTCGAGCGAAGCGCCCAGGCCGTGCCGATCGTCCACATCAAGGCGACCAGCACGAGGAGCGAGACCGCCCGGCGCACCGGGTGGCGCCGTCGCCCGGGCCGCGGGGCTGGGGGCATACGCGGGCCACGAGGCGGAGGGCCGGCGGGGGCGGCATACGGATCCTCGGCATAGGGGTCGGCGGCGACGCGCTGCGGGCGCGGGGCGGGGGCGACCCGGCGCGGGGCCGGTTCGGTGACGGGGAGGGGGGCGGTGCGATCGGCATACGCCTGCGGGCGCTGGTCAGAGGTGCTGATCGGGCGCGTCCACTGCTCGCGTTCGTCGACCTCGTGTTCCTCGTGCCAGCCGTGGAAGGGGTCGCTGGTGCGCGAGGGTATGACGCGGGTGGGCTCGGCGGGCGAGGCTCCCGGACGCGGGTTCTGCGCCGGGCGGGGGCGGCGGCGCTGAGGGATCGCCTGGGCGTCACCCGAGGTGTCGCGCCCGCCCGGAGGAGTGGTCATGGGGAGCAAGGGTAGACGCCGAATCCGAGGGCGGCGGTGATACTTGGGGCGTGCCAGCAGATGACTCGACCGCGTCCGCACCCTCGTGGCCCTTTGTCTCGGTCATCGTGCCGGTGCTGAATGAAGAGCGTCATCTCGCCGATGCCGTGGCGATGATCGGGGCTCAGGACTACCCGGGTGAGTTCGAGATTGTGCTCGCCCTGGGGCCATCCAGCGATCGGACCGACGAGGTCGCAGCAGGCCTCGCCGCGTGGGACGAACGGGTGCGGCTGGTCCCGAACCCGACAGGCCGGACCCCAAACGGCTTGAATGCCGCGATCGGTGCCTCGCGCGGCGAAATCATTGCGCGGGTCGACGGGCACGCGGAGATTCCGGTCGACTATCTGCGCACGGCCGTCCGGGTTCTGCAAGAGCAGGACGCCGACAATGTCGGCGGCGTCATGCTGGCGACGGGTCGGACCGCCTTTGAGCGCGCTGTCGCGACGGCCATGCGCAGCAAGATCGGCGTCGGCAATGCCGCCTTCCACGTCGGGGGAGCCGCGGGGGAGGCCGAAACGGTCTATCTCGGGGTCTTCCGGCGGGAGATGCTCCAGGCGGTCGGCGGTTTCGATGAGCACTATGCGCGCGCTCAGGACTGGGAGATGAACCACCGCATCCGCGCTCGCGGCGGACGCATCTGGTTCACGCCCGACCTCGTCGTGACCTATCGCCCGCGGAGCACGCCCAAGGCGCTGGCCAGGCAATACTTCCAGTACGGACGGTGGCGGCATGTCATTGCGCGCCATCACGAGGGCTCGATCAACCTGCGCTATCTCGCGCCGCCGGCGATGGTTCTCGGGACTACCACGATGGGGTTGTTGGGGTTAGTGTGGCGTCCGGCCTTGATGATTCCGGCGGCCTACGCCGGGGCCGTCACCCTGGGAGGGATCTTGGCCGGCAAGGGCGAACCGCCAGCGGTTCGTGCCCTGACTCCGGCGGCACTCGCCGTCATGCACTGGTCGTGGGGTCTGGGCTACCTCACCTCGCCCCCCTCCCTCGCCGAGGGTCGGATGGCCGACCCGCGAACGGGAGGATCCCTATGACCGCGCGCCGAATGCGCCACCTTGCCCTCGGCCTGGCCATGGTATGCCTGGGTATGACGACCCCCGCGGCCAACGCCGCGCCCGCTCCGCCCGCCTCCTCCTCGCCGGGCACGGACACGGCGCGGGTCATCAGTGATGCGGCGGCCCTGCGCGCGGGCGGCTGGGGGGTGGGTCTCGAAAGCGGGACGATGGACCAGGACCCAAGCGGTCCGCATACTCCTGAGGCGGGGGACGCTCGTGGTGCCGCGCTGAGCGCGGGAGTGCCGGCGACGTGGACGCTGCAGGGTGCGGGCGCGGGGCACGGGGTCGGGATGAGCCAGTACGGCGCTCTCGCCCAGGCGCAGGCCGGGTGGAGCGCGGCGCAGATCTTGAAGTTCTACTACTCGGGCACGACCGTGAGCCCTGCTGCCGATGCCATGACGCTGGTGGTCAATCTGCAATCGGATGTCTCCTCCTCCGTCGTCACAACGAGTGCGCTGGCCAGCGGTGGCGGCGCGTTCAGCCTCAGCGCCGGCGGGAAGACGATCAAAGGCGTCGCGGGCAATACGGTGACGTTGAGCCGCACGTCGGCGGGCGTGACTGTCTCGTGCCCGTCGTGCACGGGCGGCGCTAGCCTGAGCAGCAGCCAGGTCACAATGCGCTTTGCGGATGGCAAGACACTCGCCAATGTCGGCGGCGGGCGCTATGACGTGGGCATCCTCACGATCGTCCCCTCACGCGACAACACGGGGACCTTGGAGGTGGGGCTCCGGGTGCGTCTGCACGATGAGTACCTCGACCGGATCGCGGAGATGCCCTGGGGGTGGCCGTCAGCGGCTCTGCAGGCGCAGGCGGCGGCGGCGCGGGCATACGCCCTCTCCAAGGTCAAGGACGGCTTGCGGCCGGACTGCTCATGCCATGTCTATGACAGCACCTATGACCAGGTCTTTTATGGCTATCCCGCGACGGGCAACCTGCCGTACTGGACGGCGTGGAAGAACGCTGTGCGCGCCGGCGGAACCGCGACGGCCGGGGTCGTGCCGAGGTATGCCGGGGCGGTTGTGCGCGCCTACTACTCTGCAAGCAATGGTGGCTACACCCAAGCCTCGGCGGATGCGTGGGGGACGGCGCTGCCCTATCTCGTGGCGAAGGCCGACCCGTGGTCCAGCAAGCCGGGCAATCCCTACCTCTTCTGGTCCAAGACAGTCTCCGCGGCGGACCTTCAGGCGGCCACCGGCAGCCGCGAGGTGGCCCGGCTGAACCTCGCGACCCGCGCGCCCAGCCACGCGCTGGGCACCGTCAAGACGTATGACCGCGCGGGCGCCGCGACGCTGACTCCCGGCGCGCTGTTCGCTGGCCGGCTCGGGCTGAACTCGCCGTGGGTCCGGCACCGCGGCGAACGCCTGAGCGCCCCTGATCAAGCGAGCTTGGCGGTGAGCATCGCGCGCTCGGTGCCCGCTACGGCGTCGACGGTGGTCCTGACCAGCGCAGATCCGAACAAACTCGCCGACGCGGTGGCCGTCCCGCCGCTGGCCAAGGCGCTCGGGGCGCCGGTCCTGCTGACCGATCAGTACGCCATACCCCTGCCCACCGTCGGCGAACTCAATC
>Ga0209460_1000092_pt1 | contig 137479 bp, 125 predicted proteins | sample EBPBio132013_DNA_FD_185868 | JGI IMG/M metagenome (GOLD analysis project Ga0209460, IMG submission 185868) | Wastewater treatment Type I Accumulibacter community from EBPR Bioreactor in Madison, WI, USA - Reactor 2_5/13/2013_ DNA (SPAdes)... | ecosystem: Engineered > Bioreactor > EBPR >... | reverse complement strand
GCAGGTCTTCGCCCAACCCGAGAGGCCGGCGCCACGGCGTGCGGTGGCGGGTCGCTGATTTCGAGACGGACGACGTCCTTCGGCACTTCGAATCCCTCGATGGCGCGCCGATCGCTCAATTCGTGGGTGTTGATAAATCCCTCGAACTGTGGCCGGAAGGGGGTCACGGGGACCGTGGAATAAATGCGGCACGTTTCATCGCCGCGTTTATGCCGCGAAAGCCCCTTGACGCCCTGGAGGGCGCCAACGCTCAAGGCAGTTGTCGGGGATGGGGGTTTTACATCCCCGGCGGCTGCCTCACGGCGAGTGCGGGGTCTGGGGCAGAGCCCCAGGATCGGGTCGTCTGCGCCGCTCTTGCCCGACTCTCGTCAATGATCAGGCAGCACTTGATGCGTGGCGCCTATCCGCCGCAACCATCACCGTACGTGAACATCGGAACATCAAATCGGCTGACCGCACTCATAGGCCGTTGCAGTCAGCAGGGCTCGATGCCCGGGCTTCCTCAACAACCTCGTTCATTAGTTCGCCCAACTTAGCATTCGCGCCGATGGCTGCCTCAACTGGAAATCGAGTCCGCTGAAGCGCGTTCGCGACCCCGCTGAATATCATGTTGGTCCGGTCGGATGCATCGGCGCATACCCTGACCCGCTGTGCCTTGATGTCCTTACGCTCGATGAAGGGGTGACCCTCACGATCCAACTCGGCAGTGGCTTCGTCTAGGATTTCACTCAGCGGCGCCTTGGACTGCGCGACGTTGGCCAGAATGTCCAAGGCCAGGGCCTTGGAGATGATGCGGCGCTTGAGTTCTTCAAAGCTGCGTGCGTAGGTCGTGCTGGACGCCCGGCTCTGTACTTCGCTGGCCAGGACACGCGCTGCCACAGAGGTATGACTCAGCGGGAACGGCAGCCGACCCGTGGACGATAGTTGCTCTAGCTTCCCGCTGACGAAAATCTCTGGCTCACCCAGCGGGAGATTGGTCTTGTGAACCATAACGCCGGCCAGGTCGACCTCTTCTTCCGGGATGCCCAGTTGAGTGCTGATGGCGAGCTTGATCAGCTTCTGCTGCTCGGTTGTCAGGGAGGACAGGTCTGTATTAGTAGCGTGGGAGGTACCATCAGATTCGTCGGGCAGCTTGACCCCGATGTTGGAGACAAACTTCAGATTTGCACGGGCGGCCCCGAACTGATTTCGACGGGAATACAGTTTGGCTAGTATGGAATGCTCATGCGTGCCGTCCTTGCGCTTGCTGCCCTTCTTGTGAAGGTCCTTCAGGATCCAGACGCCTTCGCGCTCATGCTTCTTAACTTGGCAGAACTCCACTGCTGTCGGGGTTTGCGCGGAATCGAGGATCGCGACGTCCTCCTTGACCTCAACGCCTACGGCGAAGTCATCCTCGTCACCAAGAAGTTCGACGATCGATAGCGTGGCCCACCACTGTTGGAAGGTGAAGCCTAGGGTGGCGTTGGCGCCGTTCTTCTCGTCGATGGGACGGTCACGGAGCAAGACTTCTAGGCTGTCCTGAACGCTCTCCGCGCGCCTCGCATGGGTCTGCTGTGACATCTATCGCTTCTTGGGTTCTGTCCTGTGCTCGCTATTCGGAAGTACCAGTGCGTCATCCAAAACGTGGCACCGAATTTGCATACTCTACCTTTAATTGACATCTTGATACAGGATGCAAACCTCCTCAACTAACGCCCCTCATCGGCCTATCTATCAATCTCATGCCAGTCGGCCCGAGTTCGACGTCTATGGCCGCTTCGAGATTGAGACCGGCTCTCGAACCAGCGTCGGTTCAGCGTCCGCTTCGGCCGAACTGGCGCTCCCGGCAAACCTACGCCAAGGTCTGCTGCACTCGGCGCAGCCGACCTTCGCAAACGAACCACTGGGACGTACCTCTTGAGCGGTAGGGCGCTGTCCGACGCCGTGCGAGCCGAACCCCGAACCCTCCGCTAACCGAAATGCGCCCTTAACGGTCACATTTCAGCGACGCAGGAACCGTCTGGCTTCCTACCATGGCAGCCATGACTCGCGCCTTCCTGACCCTGCTCCTGCTGCCCGCGACCTTTTCCGTGCAGGCCGCCTGCTTCGAAGAAGCCGGTCGCCGCTATGGCATTCCGCCATCGCTGCTCAAAGCAATCTCCGCCGTCGAGTCCAACTCCAACCCCGCCGCACGCCATCGCAATCGAGACGGCTCGGAAGACCTCGGGCACATGCAGATCAACAGCCGCTGGCTGCGCAAGTTGGGGTCGTATGGCATCGGCCGCGATCAGCTTTTTGATCCCTGCACCAGTACGTACATCGGCGCCTGGATTCTCGCGCAGAACGTCCGACGTTTCGGCTATGGCTGGGAAGCCGTCGGCGCCTACAACGCCGTCTCTCCCGACAAACGCGCGGCCTATGCCCGCAAGGTCGCCTCTCGGGTCAAGCCATGGCGCTCGTGAACCCTGCCGCGATTCTGCTCTTCACGGCCTCGATACTGGTCGGTTGCGAGATCCTGCCTCCAGCGCTGCCTCAAGCGCTGCCCGAAGCAAGGCCCAAACCCATGGCGAGCGACAGGGTCGCCTGGATCGAACGCCAGTTTAAAACCTGCAGCGGCACCGCCTGCCCGACGCCCACACGCAAGACGCTGGCGATCGTCGAACTTCCCGTGGTCACAGACGAGTCAGCGCCTCCCGTTGCCGCGGTTCAGCCGACCCCCTCACCGGTCGCCTCTGCCTTTCCAGTCGCCACCGCTGCCGAGCCGGCCACCGCCAGCATCCTCTTCGAGTACGGCCAGGACACTCCTAGCGCCGATGGACAACGGGAGTTGGAGCGCCTGGCAGCCATCTCAGCGGCGTACCAGCGCATCGAGCTCTACGGCCGAACCGACGATGTCGGTGGCAAAGCCTACAACGATCGTCTCGCCAGACGGCGTGCCGAGTCCGTCCGCTCATGGCTCCTCGACAGAGGTGTCGAGGCCGAGATCGTGGTTCGTGCCGAGGGCCTGTGCTGCTACCTCGATCCGGCACCCACCGAAGCGGCGCGCCGCAGCAACCGCCGCGTCGAGGTACGTCTCGCTGGCCCGCATGACGGGCTCAGTGACAACAACCGCAGCAACAACCGCAAAGGAGCGTAGTGACGTGAAATTACCGCATACCCACAGCTTCATCCGCGACGTAGTCATCGCCGGCGGTTTCATCGCCATCGGCATCCTCGCCCCGGGTTCGCCGATCGAAGGCGGATTCGACGCCCATCTGGGCGGCATCGCCGTCGGCCTCGGCCTTGGATGGCTCATCAAGTCTTGTGTTGATCTCAAAGGGAATCGTCATGGATAGCCGTCGTAACTGGATCAAGGGTGCCCTGGCGCTCGTCTTGCTGACCGCTGCCACCGGGGCGCTGGCGGGAAACACCGGCACCGAGTTCCAAAGTCTCTATACCTGGCTGACCGGCATGGTCCAGGGCTACTTTGGCAAGGCGGCTGCGATCGCCGCGATCGGCCTGGGCGCGCTTTTCTCGCTGGCGCGGCTCAACCCGATGCCGATTCTCTCCGGGGTCGCGTTCGCGGTGTTCCTGCAATACGCACCGACGATTTCGACCGGCATCCTGACCGCCACGATCTGAATCCGGAGAGCGCGGTGGACGAAATCGGTTACATCCCCAAGTCACTCGAAGCCCAGGAGCGTTTCCTGTGGTGGGATTTTGATCAGGCCATCCTGTTCCTGCTGATCATGGGGACGGGCGTGATCTCGGGGGCCATGCTGGCCGGGATGGTCTGTGGCGCGCTCCTCGCCTGGCAGTACGGTCGGATCAAGACCGGCAAGCACCCCAAATTCGCCTTGCACGCGCTCTACTGGTGGCTGCCGAGTGGGATCGTCGTCCGCCTGCGCGCGACCCCGCCGTCGCACCTGCGCTTCTTTCTCGGCTGAGCCATGCGCCTTCGAACCTTCACCTCCGAGCGGGACAATCATCGCGCTGAGATCACCTTCATGCGCATCGCCGTCGGCGGACTCATCCTGGCGCTGCTGGCCAATGCGGGCGCCTTGCTCGGCGTGGCCGGCTCGGAAAGAACGGTGCTGGTACCGCCGGAAGTTCACAAGAGCTTCTGGGTCAGCGATCAGAAGGTTTCCGGGGATTACCTGCAGGAGATGGCGTACTGGTACGCGGGCCTGGCGCTCAACATCACGCCGCACGTCGCCGAGTACCAGAAAGACCTCTTCCTCAAATACGCCGCCCCCAGTGAATACGGCCGTCTCCAGGCCGAGTTCGGCGCCCGTACCGATTTCATCCGCAAGAACAACGCCTCGACCCAGTTTTCTGCGCAATCGGTGATGCCCGACGAGACCGCCATGAAAGTGGCCCTCGCCGGTGTCCTGATGACCTGGGTCGGGGACAAGAAAGCTTCCGAGAAGCAGACCACCTATGTGGTCGGCTTCCGTTACCGCAATGGGAGACTGCATGTATCCGAATTCAGGGAAACCAGCGATCGGGACCCGTTTGGCGCTGACGCTGCTTCTCGCTAGCGTCACCTCGCCGATCTTCGCCGCGCAGCTCCTGGAGGGGCGCCCGGACGATGCGCTGACCGCCACGGTCTCGCGCAACGAACCGAACCTGATCCGCATCGATGGCGGAAAGATTCGCCGTATCCACGGCGTCGAAGGCGAGTTCGTCGTCAGTGCCGACCGGGAAACCGGCGCCGCCTATCTCAAACCGACGACCGAGCAGCCACAGTTCAGCGTCTTCGTCGCCGACGATGCCGGCCGTCACTGGAAACTACTGCTCCGCACCGCCGACATCCCGGCAGAAACGCTGGTTATCCGCGATCGCAGTCAGGCACGCAGCGAAGGCAAAGCCATTCTGGCCGACGATTCACGCCTCGGCGCGATCCGCCGTGTGCTTCTCGCGCTGGCGCGCGATGCCGAACCCGAAGACATGACCGCCCGAAACACGCTGGAGATCGTCCCGCTCTGGAACGAAGCGCGCCTGATCCTGGTAAGGACGCTGGACGGCGCCTTGTTCGGAGAGAAGTACCAACTGATCAACGTTTCGTCGTCGCGAATGACGATCGATGAGCGTGAGCTGTACCGACCGGGTGTGCTGGCGGTGATGGTCGACTCGCTCGAACTCGAACCGGGTGAAAGCACGGACGTCCTGGTCGTCCTGGAGGGACGTGATGGCTGAGTCACCCGGCAACCGGATCGCCTCGACGATCGCCAGATTGTCCCCAAAACAGCGGCAGGTCCTGATCCTTGGGCTTGGGGGTTCGGTCTTCGCACTGCTTATCTTCGGCGGTGTGGCGTTATGGGACCAACCGACCACGTTTTCCGAGGGAACGCCGCCGGTGCGCCCGCAGCCCTTGCCGATCAGCGCTCCTGGCGCCCAGGCCGACCCCCGAGAGATCTGGATGAGCAAGTCCGGCGAACAGATACGTCAGATGGAGGAGATGATCCAGGGGCTACGCCAGCAGGTTGACCTGATCGAGCGGAAGCCGCCGATTCCGAATACGGTTCCGCAGGCGCTGCCGTTGCCGTCGCTTCCCCCGCCACCACCACCGGTGGTCGAGCCCGTCAACCTGCCACCTCTGCCACCACCACTCCCGCTGCCGACAAATCCGGGCGCAGGGATGAACCCGGACGGAGCGCCGGTGTTGCCCCGGCTACCGGGGATCGCGACCTTCGAAGTGAGCGACGCCAAGGTCAGCGCACCCGCGGTGGGCGGGCAGGGGGCCGACCAGAAAGACGCCCGCAGCTACGTCCCATCGGGGTCGTTCTTCCGGGCGGTACTGCTCGGTGGTCTCGACGCACCCACCGGAGGGCAGGCGCAAAGCAACCCGCACCCGGTTCTCATGCGGGTTCAGGACAATGCATTCCTGCCGAACCGCTACCGCTTCAAGATCAAGGAATGTTTTGCGCTGGGCGCCAGCTATGGCGATATCAGTGCCGAGCGCGCCTACATTCGACTCGAATCCTTGTCCTGTGTGCGCCGTGACGGCAAGGCGATTGATGTCCCGGTCAAGGGCTACGTCGTCGGTGAAGACGGCAAGGCCGGCATGCGTGGCCGTCTGATCAGCAAGCAGGGGCAGGTACTCGCCAATGCCTTGCTCGCCGGCATCGGCGCGGGTATCGGCCAGGCCTTCCAGCAGAGCGCGATGACGGTCTCGACGAGCCCGCTGGGGTCAATCGGGTCCGTCGATCCTGGGAAACAGGTCCAGGCCGGTCTGGGAACCGGTGTCGGCAAGGCGCTCGATCGTCTCTCGCAGTACTACATCACGCTGGCCGAGAAGATGTTCCCGATCATCGAGATCGATGCCGGTCGCACCGTCGAGGTGGTGTTCACCAAAGGCTTTTCTCTCGCCGGCGGGTCCGCGGGCGGCGGCGACGCCGACAGCTACACCGATATCTGGCGGCGCGGCCGCGAAGTCCAGAAGAAACCCCTCGAACCTTTCAAGGAGTGATCCATGTCGTTCAAACCCCTACTGGTCCTGCTCTCCCTGACCCTCTCCCTGGCACACGCCGACGAGAACGTCGAGGCCATGACGGCGCGCCTCAACGAGAAATATCCGGCGACCCGCATCGAGCGCGTCGACCCCTCGGAGATTCCCGCCCTGTATGAAGTCGTGATGGGGCAGAACGTGGCCTATACCGACGCCTCCGGGCGCTATTTCGTCTTCGGACATCTCTTTGACATGCAGACACAGCGCGACCTGACGGCCGAGCGCCTGGAGAAACAGCAACGCGTGGCGTTTTCCGGGCTGCCGTTCGCCGATGCCATCAAGACGGTCCGTGGCAAGGGTGAGCGCGTGCTGGCCGTGTTCTCCGATCCGGACTGCCCGTACTGCCAACGGCTCGAAAGCGAACTCGAGAAACTCGACAACCTCACCCTGTACACCTTTGCCTATCCGCTGGAGGGGCTGCACCCGGAAGCCAAGGACAAGGCGGTGTCGGTCTGGTGCGCGCCCGATCGTGCTCGTGCCTGGGCCGAACTGATGACGAACGGCAAGGCACCGGCCAAGCGTACCTGCGATCACCCGGTCGATCGCAACATCGCACTGGCCCAGCGGCTGGGAATCCAGGGCACGCCCACGCTGCTGTCCGCCGACGGGCGCGTTCTGCCAGGTGCCGCGAGCAGCGAGCGGATCGAGCAATGGCTGGCGGAGAGCCGGCCATGAGCCGGGCAGGGGCCTTCGGTCCGTTCATGCTCGTGCTCTCTCTCCCGGCATTGCTCGCCGGATGCGCTGGCACGATGTCCGGGCTCGACGGGCAAGGCAAGTTCTCGTGCAAGGCGCCGGACGGGATTGCGTGTGCTTCACTCGCCGGGGTCTACGCCAACGCGCTGCAGAACAATCTGCCGGGCCAAGAGCGGCCGCCTGAAGCAGCCACGACGCCGAAGGTCGCGAGCCCTGGCCATACGCCCCCGTCGGCCATCACGCGTCCCGTGCCCAGCTCGGGCGAGCCCATCCGCAGCGCCCAGACAGTGCGCCGGATCTGGCTGGCGCCCTGGGAGGACGACGAGGAAGTGCTGCACGACCAGTCGTACGTCTACTTCGTCGTCGATCCCGGCCGCTGGCAGCTTGCACACACGCGACGCAACGCCAGTGAGGCGTATCGGCCCGTGATGCCGCCAACGGCCTTCACTCCCGCGGCCACGAATCCCGACGAGCGTCCCGCTCTCCGGATGGAGCGCGAGGCTTCAGGGTCTGCAAGTCCGCCGTCGCTTCCCCTGCGGGGGCGCGAGTTACTGCAGCCGCGAAGCGCCTCGGAGGGTAACGAATGAGCCTGTCCGATACCCTGCGCGAGGCCTTCCTGCCGGAGCGATCGGCGCACGCGGATCGTCTGCCACGGCGGCTGTTGCGCGAGATTTCTCGCATGCCGCGACTCACCGGCATCCTGCCCTATGTCGCCTGGCAGGACGAGACGCGACTCTTCGCGCTGGACCAGGGGGCCTTCGGAGAACGCGAATCGCAGGCCATCGGTTTTTGCATCGAGGTCCTGCCGCAAACCGGCGCCAACGACGAAATGGAGAAGGTGCTGGCCAGCCTCTTCGTCTCCTGCCCGCCGGGGACCGGTATCCAGGTCACCCTCTACGGGAGCCCGGACATTCTCCCGGTCCTGCGGGCGCAGGCGAATCTGCTGCCGCGGTCGGGCGCCAATGTCCCAGTCGATCATTCGGGCGGCTGGGACGATCGCCGTCACGCCAACATCTTTCGCCTACTCGCACGTCGACGCATCGATCACTACCTGCAGGGCACCGGGCAGTCGATCTTCGCCCATCAGACCTATCTGCTACGGGATTTTCGGGGGGTGATCTCGATCACCTTGCCGCTCGACCCCGAGGTGCCGGCCGACATCGACGAGGCGCTGCGCGTTCGGGAGAGCGTTCACGCCACCCTGAAATCGGCGCACCTGCCGGGCCACGACTGGGGACCCGAGCAGCTGTTGCACTTCGTCGCGCCCTTCTTCGATCACGCGTCGCTGTTCACGGGTCGTGGGCTGCGCCCCCTCGAATGGAAAGAGGCACAGCCTCTTCGGGACCAGGTCTCGCACCATGAGATCGCCTCCCGGCTCGGCGACAGCGACATTCGCTTCCGTCAGGCCGGCGGCAACGAATCGGTGCTGCAACTCTTCTCCGTTCGCCAGTACCCGCGCTACTTTCGTCTGGCGGGCATGAACACCCTGATCGGCGACCCCTACCAGCTCGCCCTGTCGATGCCGTGTCCCTTCCTGATCACCATGGGAGCGGTCGCGCTCGACTACGAGGCGGCCCGGAGCAAGGCGCAGATGAAAGCGACCCGCGCGACGCAGAGCGCCGGCTCGTACATGGCGCACTTCCAGCCCGACCTGCAGGAACGCAAGCGCGACTGGGACATGGTGCTCAAGACCTTCGACAGCGGCCGGACGGTGGTCGGGATGTATCACCAGATATGCCTGTTGGCCAAGGTCGCGGACGCCGGACGCTGCGAACACGCCGTGCGCGCGGTCTGGCGCGCCCGCGGTTTCGATCTCACCAAGGATTTCTATCTGCAGCACCAGGCGTTGGCAGCGGCCTTGCCGATGACGCTGACGCCCGCCCTGCAGGCGGACGTGCGTCAGTTCGGGCGGATCAGCACCAAGACTGCCGACAACGCAGTAATGATGTCACCGCTAATCGCCGAGTGGAAAGGCACGCCGACGCCGGTCATGACCCTCTTCGGCCGGCGCGGCCAGGTGCTCGGTTTCGATCTCTTCGACAACACCGGCGGCAACTTCAATTTCGCGGTCGCGGCGCTGTCGGGTTCCGGCAAGTCGGTCTTTGTGAACGAGATGACCTATCGCTACCTTGGTGCCGGCGCCAAGGTCTGGATCATCGACGTCGGGCGATCGTACAAGAACCTCTGTGACTTGCTTGACGGCGAGTTCATCGAGTTCTCGGACGAGCGGCGCAACACCCTGTGCCTCAACCCGTTCTCGATGATCATCGATATCAACGCCGACATGGAAATGGTCCTGCCGCTCCTCGCCCAGATGGCGAGCCCCCGCGAACCGCTGGACAACTACAGCTACACCGCGCTCGGCTCGGCGATCAAGCGCGTCTGGGACGCCAAGGGCCGAACCGCGACGATTACCGACATCTACACCCTCCTGCAGACCGGCCGGCTGTCGAGCGACGGCGAGTACGAGCGCGACCTGAGTCGCCTGGCGACGGCGCTGGAGCCCTATACCCGGCACGGGGTCTATGCGAGCTACTTCGAGGGCGCCGCCAACATCGCCTTCGACCGGGATCTCGTGGTCCTCGAACTCGAAGAGCTGAAAGCCAAGAAGGACCTGCAGTCGGTGGTGATGCAACTGATCATGTACCGCATCACCCAGGAAATGTATCGCGACCGTTCCCGCCGAAAACTGGTGATCATCGACGAAAGCTGGGATCTGATGGGCAGCGGCGCCAGCGGCAGTTTCATCGAAGCCGGCTATCGTCGCGCCCGCAAGTACGGCGGCGCCTTCGGCACTATCACCCAGTCCGTGGACGACTATTACAAGAACGAGGCGACCCGGGCGGCGATCAACAACGCCGACTGGCTGTTCCTGCTGCGCCAGAAACCGGAGAACATCGAGCGCCTGGGCACGGAAGGAAAGCTCGTGCTCGACGAATGGCTGAAGCGCCAACTCGCCTCGGTGAGTACCGAGCACGGCCACTTTTCTGAAATCTATATCCATTCGCCGGTCGGCTCGGGTCTCGGGCGACTCCTGCTCGATCCGTTCTCGATGCTCGTCTATTCCACCCGCGCCGAGGATTTCCAGGCGATCAAGCACCTGCGCGAGCAAGGGCTGTCGGTTTCGGAAGCCGTCGAGCGTCTGGTCATTGAACGTGCGTCACGATAGGGCGGCCGCGTCATGAGTCATTTCAGGTCACAGTTGTTCACGGCATTCCTGACGCTGATGCTGGGCACCGGCATCGTGGCGTCCTGGCTGCACTTTCGGCCGCTGGAGATTCCGCGCTTTGCGCGCGTCAATATCGGCGCCTTGGTCGCTCAGCAGCAGCAAACGCTGGTCGAGCGGGTCAAGCCGGGGATGGAGGCTACGGAACAGGCCAGGCTCTTCGAGGACGCCAAGGCCTTCGGGCTGCGGCTCGACGCTGCGCTCGACCAGGTCGCGCAGGAGTGCCAATGCGCGCTGATCAATTCAGCGGCCTTGCTCAAGGCTTCACCAGTCGCGGCGATTCCGGACCTTTCCGCAAGGGTGGCGGAAATCGTTGGCACGGCACCAGCAAACCCGTCGGCGCAGTGATCGATGCGATCCCTGGTGATGGCCGTGTGCTGCTTCTGCTTCGGAAGCGCGTCAGCGAACAGCGGACTGGAGTACCCGTCGATGTGGATTTGTGACGAGGATCGGTTCAACTGGTATTGCGACATTCCACCCGATGCAGAGCCAGCCGACAGCGCCCCCGAAGCGACGGTGCTCAGCGAGGAAGAAGAAGCCGTCGCGGCCCTGAAGGCCTTGCGAGAAGACGCCGAGCGGAAGAGGGCGCTGGCCATCATCAAGCCGACCCCGGAGAACTTGAAGCGCTACATTGTTGCGCAGGAAGCGCTGATGGACCGGGCGTCCGTCTTTTCGGACGTCTGGCGGCGCGTCATTTGGGCGAATCCCGAACTCAACTACCAGTTGCGTAACCCGTCCAACAACGCCGCCATCCAGGTGCGTGATACCCAGCGCTCGCGCAAGGCAAGCGAGACGCTGGCCGGGCTCGCCGGCGAGTGGGGAATTTTCTTCTTCTTCCGCTCGGATTGCCCGTACTGCCATCGCTTGGCGCCGACCCTGAAGTGGCTCTCCGAGCAGTACGGGATCGCCGTGTTTCCGATCTCGCTCGATGGCGGCGGACTACCCGAGTTTCCACAGCCCTCGCGGGACAACGGCATGGCCGCTGCGCTGGGCGTCAGCGTCGTGCCTCTGGTGGTGCTCGGCAATGTCAAGGATCGCCGGCTGCTTCCGATCGGCTCGGGTGTGCTCTCGGCGCAGGAGATCGTCGAGCGCATTTACATCCTGACGCAAACGCGTCCCGGCGAACTCTATTGAGGCGGACAGTGACTACTCCAGGCTTCCGGCGAACGCTCGCCGTCACACTCGCCTTTGCGACCCTGACCAGTCAGGCGCGCGCCGACGTCTCGCAATCGATGCAGGACTGGTTCAACGACATCGGCGCCTACGGCAACGTGACCGGCGCCAACGCCTACCGCGGGCAGACGATGAATTTCTATACCGGCGGCAGTCTCTACATGCGCACGCCGGTGCGCAACTACCCGCTGGCAAGCATCACGCCGCCGTCGTTTCGGGCGGGCTGCGGCGGTATCGATCTTTATGCCGGATCGTTCTCTTTCATCAACAAGGACCAATTCGTCGCGCTGCTGCGAAACATCGGCAACAACGCCATCGGCGCGGCGTTCAACATGGCGCTCTGCTCGATGTCCCCCGACCTTTGTGACCTCTTGAAATACCTGCAGGACCAGGTGTCGAAGATGAACAACCTCAACATCAATTCCTGCCAGGCCGCCGAAGGGATCGTCACTGCCGCCGGAAGCCTGTTGACCGATCGTACCCAGGAGAAGGAAGGCAAGACCGCCGGCGCGAGCCTGAACCTGTTCGGCGACGTCTTCGAGTCCTGGGACGAGTGGAAGAAGAGCCGGGTCACGGCCAGGAACATTCGCACGGCAGCCCGAAACGCGTCACCGGGCTATCGGGAGCTCTTCGAGCCGGGCAACGTCGTCTGGCGGTCGCTGTCGCGCGTCTCGGGTGTCAGCGATGAAACCAAAGAACTGCTGATGAGCCTGACCGGCACGATCATCGTCACACCGCCCGGTGAGAACGGTGACGAGAAAGCGCGGTGGACCTATCTGCCCGGCGGCAAATTGACCTTCCGGCAGTTCGTCGGTGACGGCGGAGCTACGACGGTGACCCTGCCGGGTCTCAAGTGCGGTGTCGATACTGCCGAGTGCATGAGTCCGACCTTCTCGGAGACCGCCTTCTCCGTGACGCCGTTCTCCCGGCAAGTGAGGATCCGGATTGCCGCGATGCGCGACAAGATCGTCAACCGCGATGCCTCCGGCCAGTCGAACCTGGATACCGCACTGATCGGCACCTCGTCGCTGCCGGTCTGGAAGATGCTCGCGGTATCGAGCAGTATCCCGGGGGGTGACCGGATCACCGAGGACTATGCGCAGCTCATCGCCGTCGATGTGGCCTACGCCTACTTCACGAACCTCTCGAAGACTCTGCGCAACGCGCTGCAGAACGAAACCGGCAAGAGCGGCCCCGATGCCGTCGCGGCGGCCGAGAAGATTTTGATCCGGCTGAACCAGATCGAGCAGGAGGCGCGCGACATGCTGCGGGCCGAATACCAGAAAGGCATGCAGGTCGTCGAACTGAGCCGTTCGCTGCAACTGCTGCATCAAAGCCTGAATGCCGGGATGCCAACCAACATTTTCCAGTCGATGATGGTCTTCAACCGTTAGTCACGACGGGCATCAGCAGTAGGGGAACACACAATGTACGAGGTCTATGCCTACTGGAACGTCGCCGAGCTGGAGGCGATGTTCAATGCCGTCGCGGCGATCATGGGCAGCGGCGACTACCTCGGGCTGTTGCGGACCATGGCGATCGTCGGCGTGATCGTCGTCGTCATCGCCACCCTGAGCGGACGCGAACGACTCGACGGGATGTGGAAGTGGCTCTTCTTTCTGGCCATCTTCCAGGCGCTTTTGCTGGTGCCGAAGGTGACAGTCACCATCGTCGATCGCACCGGCAACGAGCCGCCGCGTGCGGTGGCCAACGTGCCGATCGGGCTGGGTGCCTTTGCGCACGCGATGAGCAAGGTCGGCGACTGGCTGACCGGCGCTTTCGAGACGGTGTTCTCGCTTCCCGACGACGTGCGCTTCCGCAAGAACGGCACTCTGTTCGGCCATCGGGTGTTGGCCGAGCGGCTCGCCGTAAAAAGCGGCAATCCGATACTGACCAGCAACCTGCTGGAGTTCTACCGCGAATGCGTCGCACCCGATGTGGCGACCGGCTACATCCGCATGAAGGAAGACATCATCGAAGTCAACAACGTCTGGGCCAGCCTGAACGGCAAGACCAACCCGGCGCGACTGGTGACCGTGCGCGACATCAGCGATCCGATGCTGCTGAACACCGTCGGTTGCGATGTCGCCTATCAGAGCCTCAGCACGCAGCTCACCGCCGAGTCGAACCGCCAGCTTACCTTGCTGGGTTCGCGCCTCTATCCAAAGATGAGCCAGGCGGACGCCGGCGCGGCGATCGTCGCTTCGCTGGCCACGTCGACCAACTATCTCCTCGGCGTTGCGGCTTCGGCACAGGACGCCGTGAAACAGGCGATCGTTGCCAACTTCATGATCGATGCGCAGTATCTGGTACCCGCCCAGCTCGGGGATGCCGCCAGCGCGCAGACCAACCTGGCGATGGCGCAATCGCTGCGCTCGACCAGCGACTCGTACAAGCTGATGGCGCGCATCGCCGAATCGACGATGCCCAAGGTGCGCAATGCCATCGAACTCGTTCAGTACGCGATCTTTCCGGTCTTTCTGCTTTTCGTGGTGATCAGCGGTCACCAGGCCGGGCGCATCATCAACTCCTACGCCTCGAGCCTGTTCTGGATTCAGCTCTGGGCACCACTCTACGCGGTGATGAACTTCATCATCACCATGTATTCGCGCAGCCAGTACAGCAATGGCAGCGCCGGCGGCGGCCTGGCGATCGAGCAGATGAGTTTCCTGAATACCGCGATCATCAGCGACCAGGCGATCGCCGGGATGCTGGTGATCTCGATCCCAGCCATTGCGGCGGCCATCGTCAAGGGCGGCGAGGTCGGCCTGCAGGCCGTTGCCGGTTTGGTGGCACCGCCGCGCGACCCCGAGAAAATCGCCAGTGCGCTGGCGATGGGAAACATGCAGATGGGCCACGCCTCGCTCAACAATGTCAGTCACGACACCCAGAAGGGCCTGACGGTGGACATGAACCCGAGCCTTCGGCAGGGGATGACCAATTACCAGGCGCGCGGGGGATTCGACTACAGCCACTTTTCCGGCGGCGGCTTCGTCGTCCGCCAGGGAAAAAGTGACGTCCGTGCCGACATGGCGCTCAATGATTCCCTGGGTGCCGCGGCGAAAGAGAACTACGAACGTTCCCAGCAGGCCACCCGGCAACACTCCGCGGAGTACGCGGAGAGTGCGCTCGCCGCGCTCAAGCAGGAGGCCGGATTCGAGCGCAGCCACAGTCAGGGCAGCAGCGATGGCACCGGCTACCGCCACGGCATGGGGTCCAGTCGCAACCACGAGGCGAACGACAGCCTGCGTCAGGTCGATCAGTGGGCCAAAAAACTCGGCGTCAGCGAAAAGGTGGCGATGGAAATGATGATCGGCGCCTCGATGGGCATGAACACGCCGAAGCTCCTCGAGATCGCCGGGCTTCGCGGCGGCGTGGAACTCTCCGGCAAGCTGCGCAACTCAGCCGACGCTTCGCGATCACTGGAGGAGATGGCGCAGTTCGCCAGTGAATCGAGCTTCGGGAAAAAGGTCGGCACCGTGCTCGACAACGGCTGGGAGCGCAACTATCGCAGCACCGACGACGGCAGGACTTCGGGCAGCGAAGGGATGCGTGCATCACTGGATCACGCGCGGCAGTCGCGTGAAGCCTTCAGCGCCTCCTTGCAGGAAACGGAAGGGCATCGGCAGATGTGGGAGCTGTCGCACAGCGGCCAGCTGGGCTCGAACCTGCAGCTCCAGGATCATTTCATCAAGGATTTCCTGCTGCCCAAGCTCGATTTCAACTACGAGACATTCCAGGGGATCATGGGCGACCCGTACAAGCTGCGCCCGTACATCGCCGAATATACCGCGCAGAACTACGACCGGATGCTCGGCGAGATGGCCGGCCAGGTGCAGGGGGCAGATGCAGTCGGCGCGCGGCATGCGGCGGATCGAAGCAGCGTTCCCGGTGCCGCTGCGGTCGGGCAGGCGGGGGAAGGCTACCGGGGACAGGTGACGGGCAGGGCGGCAGGTGCCGGGGTCTCGGCACAGGGGCGCCCGAGTGATGAGACCGCGCATACGGCGATGCGGGAATTCTCGACGAACGCGTATGCGATACGGGACCGCAAGGAGGGAGCGGCGCAGACGCACCAGGAGACCGCGACACCTACAGATTTCAGCAAGCTGAACCCGGTGTCACCGGTCGGTAAGGGTGCGGCGGTTGTCGGTGAGGTTGGGAAAGCGGCGGGACGGGTGGTCGAGGGGCTGAGCGGGGAAGATCCCAGTCAGTATGTTCGGGACACGCTGGCCGGGAAGAAGAAGCCTTGAGCCGCCGCGGTCGTCATCTGGACAAAAGAAGCTTTTTGCCCAAGAGCCGCGATCAGCCACCGGTGAGGTCAGGGGCGCGCCGTTCCAACGCTTCGAGTGCCACTCGTTGCGCCGCGTTCGCCACCGCATGTGCGCTGCGCAGGTACTGTGGTCGGTCATGCCTGGCGAAGTCTTCGATCATCTGATCGACAATGCTCGCGAAGTCCGCGGCCGCAGCGGTCTTGGCCAGGCAAGGAAAGTAGGCCGCAAACACGCTGCGCCACTCGGCGCCAAGTTGCCAGGAGCCGCCCTCGTCGGCGAAGAAGATCACGTCGTCGTGTCCCTCGTCGATATGCCGAAGCAGCCCGAAAAGAAGCTCGAACGCCTGGCGGGCGACTTCGTATTGTCCGCTGTCCGCGGCACTGATGCATTCGCGCAGGAGACGCTTGAACTGGGCGATGAAGGCATCCGTGCCCCGCGACTGTTCCGTGCAGTTCCTGGAATTCACCTCGAAGTCTTCGAAGTAGCGACCAGCGAGACTATCGAAGTGGAACTTCTGCACTTCGTCGAGCAAGGCGTTTGGTGTCGCCCTTGCTTCTGACGCGCCGTCTTCTACGTGCACGTAGTCGCCCACGAGAGCCTGCAACGCCGCCCTCGGCACGAGTTCTATTGCCCGTTCGGCGATGATCAGCAGATCGCCGCGATCCATTGTGCGCAGCTCCTTTCGCAGGCTCTCCAGATCGGTGATGCGGCTAGTCATCCCAGGGCCTGCACCTGAAGTAGAGGAAGGCACTGTCCTTCCGTGAACGATCGCATCACGCGGCTCCTATCTGGGCGCGACGTGCCACGCGCGGAGGTGAACAGCGCTGGAGGATCCTTTTCCAACCGTTGCGGGCTGCAACGGTGTCGCGCAGGATATCCAGGTACTCGACCGCATCCACGCGCTCATCGGGTGGCATCGATCCCTGCTCGCGTTCCGCGAGCAGCCGCTGCCTCTCCCGCGGGCCGTCGCCGAGCGCCTGAAGGCGGCTGTAGGCCTCGCAGGCGTAGGCGAAAGTCTCGCGCTTGCCGTAATCGATCTCCAGCAGCCACACACGCGTCCGAGTCTCCCGTAGCCCGATCGTCTCGCGCTTGCAGTTGTGGAAAATGTGCGCCGCTTCGTGGACAACGAAATCTTCGAAGCGACCGGGCGCGTCGAAAGAGGCCGCCGACAGATAGCTGGTCGTCTCCTCGCTCAGGCCCAGCAGGGTGGGAGCGTCCTCGGCGAGGAGCTCCGCGCCCAGTCCCCCGAGATAAAGGTTCGCCAGATCCCAGGCGGTGGCCAGCCATTGCGTGTTTTGCAGCTGCGCGTCGATTGTGGCCCGGGTGAGAAGAATGACCGAGCGTTCGAGCAGATCGAGGACCGACGCCTGGCCGGAGGCCGGGAACAGTCCACGTACCATCGGTGCCACTTTTCCGCGTGTGAAGGCAACGACGTCGATGTTGGCGACTGTTTCCGGGAATGCGATGTGCACGGTACGGCTATGGACCGCGGAGATCAGTGCCGAGCGCAGCGCGGCGTCGCCGCCGTGGATGCGGGCGAGGAAGTCGTTCCCCGGCCAGGCGCGGAAGTGGGCATCGTGCTCGCCGCTGCGAAGGTAGCGTTCGGTAGCCTGTTCAGGGGTTTCGGGCATCGGTCTTCATCCTTTGGAAGGCCTATTGTCTTCGCAAATCGATATTCCAGCACGGGTATTGTCCGGGTCGCGTTGGGCGCGCCGGGACGAACGTCGACGACGTCAAGTACTCTCGGCTCGTCAACGAAAGATCCGCCTGTCGCTGGCCATGAATGGGCGCACGTTTGCCACGGATCCTTCTGTTCGCCGTCGGTGAGCAAATTCGGCAGCGGCAAGCGAAGCGCCAAGATAAGTCTGCGGACGAGCAGGTCGGTGTGGGTGGATTTGCGAGGTGACCGGAAAGTCGAAGCGGGGTTGCGGTTCGAAGAAAGGGCGCTTTTGTGCCTGGCAACGCTCGCGTGGCCGAACGCGTTTCGGACGTGCACCCGTTGCGAGCGGCGCGGCTCACAGGGGCTCGGCATCATCATTAACCGGCTACTCGCCAACGCCATTCTGCTCTCTCTGGTCCGACACAAGTAGGTGGCCGAGTGCGCGCCTGCATTTGATGGCGCAGGTTGGGTCGGGCTCCTTAGCTGACCGCGCGGCCTAGCGATGGGTAGATGAGCACTGTCTGGAGAGGCCTGAGGGAGGCCTCATTTGGTGGCTTTTAGCGATGAGCAGACGGTCGCGGCTTTTTCTAAAGTCGACGACGTTAGCCTGGAGCGCTCAGCCGTAAGCGGTCATTCGGCTGCGCCTGTGACTTTCTTCGCCTGACCGGCCGCTATGCGCCATTAAGCAGCCAGTGGGCGCAGAATGGCGTCGGTCGGCAGCCGGCCACAAGCCGCCGGTCAAGAATTCCCTCCATAGCGGACATTCGAACAAAACCTCCAAGCCCGGGCTTACATCTGGCCGGCAGCAAGGAACTACCCCTGGGTCACCTCGGGCAGAGAATCAACGGGGCTGCGTACCCCGCCCCCACCGACTTTTAACACATGCGTATAGATCATCGTCGTCTTCACATCGGCGTGACCGAGCAATTCCTGCACCGTACGAATGTCGTATCCCGCTTGTAGAACGGCCGTGGCAAAGGAATGGCGAAGGCTGTGGGGTGTGGCTGCCTTGCAAATTCCGCTACAAGACAACGCACGCTTGAAAGACCGCTGAAAAGTCTGATCGTACAGATGGTGCCGTCGAACGACGCCAGAACGAGGATCAACCGAATGCGTGCTTTGAGGAAAGACCCAGAACCAGTTCCACGACGACCCTGCTCGCGGATATTTACGCTCAAGCGCATCGGGCATCGCCACGCCACCTCGACCCGCAGCCTGATCAGCCGCCCAATACAGGCGAGCCCGTGCCAGTTGCTCTCGCAATCCCGTAATCAGACTCTGAGGCAGCATCACCGCCCGATCTTTTCCGCCTTTGCCTTCGCGGACGATGATGGTGCTGTGCTCAAAATCCACATCCTTCACCCGAAGCTGCAAGCCCTCATTGATCCGCATCCCCGTTCCATACAGCAACTGAGCGAACAAGCGATGCTCCCCGTCAAGGAAACATAAAAGTCTGGCGACCTCATCGGGCGAAAGCACCACCGGGAGGCGCTGCCTGGTACGCGGCCGACCAATCTCCTTCATCCACGGCAAATCCACCCCAAGAACCTTGCCGTAGAAGAACAAAAGAGCTGAAAGCGCCTGCTTGTGTGTCGATGCCGCCACGCCCCGCGTGTTGACGAGCCACGAAAGGAACGCCTCGACTTCATTCGCCCCCAGTGTTGTCGGGTGACGGAGACCATGGAATCGAATAAAGAATCGCACCCAATAGACATAAACCTCTTCCGTCCGTATGCTGTAGTGCAAGTAGCGAATGCGCTCGCGTAGTTGGTCGAGCACTTTTTCGGATTTCAACGGCGGGAGAAGAACAGTGCTGCTTTTCATGACAAATTTAGTACTGGATAAAAAACCAGTATATGTACTGAAAAGCGAGGTTGCAAGGTGCATTGCGGCCTACTCATCCCGCGCAGTTATGCAGCATGCGCCGACGTTAGGGCGCAAAACTGTCGCCCGATAACAAAGTTGGGCTTCATGGAGGCAGCGTAGCTATGCATGACACTAAGTCATTATTTGGGCCCGACTCAGCGCAATTTATAGAGATCATCGATCAGTTGGCGTTGGCGAAATCGAAAGCCAGTTATTCGTTCATGGCAGCTGACGATTACGAACGAGTATTACGTGAAGACTCCGGCCTTGGGATGCAAGTCTATTGGAATGAAATTCTTGCGAGAGCACATCTCACGGCAGTAGTTGCAGTGCTCCGGAGTAGGCACTGGATTAGTGCCGTAGTCGCTGCGACAAACGATAAGAATCTTCTCGCCTTTGCCGCAGCACTTCGAGGCCTTATCGAATCCTCGGCAGATACCCAGAGCGCACTTGGAGCAATTGCTATCTCCTTAGCCGAAAATCATGCGCAGATTAGTTCGGCTCTGTCGGGAACACCCGGTAGTCAGTGCTGCGTAAGCAAAGAAATTGAAGACACACTGATTCATTTCAAATACGCGCGGCATCTCACAAAGGCTGAAATGGCAACGGCGCCACAATCACATAAAGCTCTGCAAGTCCGGCAGTACATTGAGGGCCTGGAGAAAGGTCAGGTGCACAAAGTGGTTGCGTGCTACCAATCACTGTGCGACTTAACACACCCCGGCGCCAGTTCAGTTTGGATGTGGCTCACTTCAGAAAACGGGGTTGATTTGGAATTGAACCCAAACCAAGATGAATCCACGATTGCGTACTATTTGACAGAGTACCGAGACACATTCTTGGAACTCCTGATGTTTGCATTCAATCCTGCGGTTCTTACATTGAGCGTGCTTAATTACTTTCCGCTACGAACGTTCCACACGCCGGCCCTTCTTGATTGGAATCTGTCCGGCATTCCGCTGTGGCAGAAGTGCCAAAGTAAATTGGGAAATGTCTTACCGCTCGCGCGTAAGGGGCTGAAAAGCGTGAAGCCCAACCCGGCAGTCCACACGGACGCTGCGCGATAAAGCCGCGCAGCGCCGGTGACTTCTACGTTAGGTGTTCAATGCGTCCAGCGCCTAGCTGTTATTAATCAACAGGACGTGGAGCAAATGGTATGAAAAGGCTATTCGCATTTGCCTTTATCGCATTTGTACTGTCAGGTTGCGGTAACGAAGGCTCTAGTTCAAAAAGTTCTAGTTCCGCAGTCGATGATATATGGAATGCATACACCAACTATCCTGGTAATGCAGGTCAAGGTATTCGATGGATTAATGTGCAAGGAAAAATACTTAAGCAAGGAACGGTTCCTCCATCAGCAGTGAATAGCAGCGCAGAAGGGCGATTGCCAGCATATCTCGCATGTTATGACTATGTCTCTGTCATGTCTGGAATGGGCGATAGTAAAGGTGATATGTGCATTTATTATATTGACAACCCCACCAGAGGCACACACGCCATCATGTGGCGGGGAAAAGAATACATGGGCCAGCTTGAGTCAAGCATGACAACTGACGGCTTTACATCTAACTGAGGTGGGCATGGGTACTGCTGTGAATTGCAAATTTGAGGGATGCGAGTGCTTGGGCACCAACGGGCAAAACATAAATATTCCCGCAGGGATATGGCCGGTTGCTGAACTAGACATCGTTTCAGTATATATAAATGGTCGAGTTCTTGAACTTAATAACTCTGCGTTTCAAGGGCTCAAGCTTGAACGGAAGGCTGTGCCAATAGCGTAAACCTAACGGGCGTTTCAAGCGGGACGGGCAAAATGCCGCCCGCCCCTTAAACTAGACGTTATGTGCTAGCAAAGGAGGAAAGTGATGAAACACCTATTCAAGGTTGCAACTCTCTTAGTGGCATTCGGGACAGACCACGGTTTTTCATCTGGCCGGCATGAAGGAGCAAAAGAATTGTGGTCTGTCCCCTATATCCCCCTATCATTGAATAAAAAGGCAAAGGGATGAAAGTTTTCATAATATCTTCTGTCGCTATTCTTATGGCAATACCTCTTACAGCCCATGCCGACATCTACAAGTGTGTTAACAAAGATGGTAAGACTACATATCAAAACTCTCCGTGCGAGATAAGAAATCTTAAAACCCAAACCAACCTAATAAGAGATAGCTTGTCTCAGCCGCGTAGCTTCAATAACCGCTTTGGTCAACCCAACCAAGTTAGCAGACCAAGGACTTTGGAAGAAGCGGTTGCTCCCAATCTAAAGAATCAAGCCTATAGATCTTTGGTTGGTGCAACAGCATTAATGCCTGGTGCCGGGGGCGGAATGGTGGTTGGTGGGCCGCTTAACGGGACATTGATGCCTGGTGCCGGGGGCGGAATGGTGGTTGGTGGGCCGCTTAACGGGACATTGATGACTAGTGCCGGGGGCGGAATGGTGGTTGGTGGGCCACTTAACGGGACATTGATGCCTGGTGCCGGGGGCGGAATGGTGGTTGGTGGGCCGCTTAACGGGACATTGATGCCTGGTGCCGGGGGCGGAATGGTGGTTGGTGGGCCGCTTAATGGGACATTGATGCCTGGTGCCGAGGGCGGAATGGTGGTTGGTGGACCGCTTAACGGGACTCTGATGCCACCTGAATAGCGCCAACAAAGGGGCAGTATTTACGCAGGGGCTAGTCTCGGCAATAGGGGACAAACCACGGTTTCCGTTTTTTCAAAGGTAAATATAAATGCATTCTTGTTTGTCATGCCCAACTTACGCTTCAACCGGGACGGCCAAAATACCGGCCGCCCGTTAAGCTGGCGTTGAACGTCTGCTTTCCTTCGCGCCGGCGGTCGGCTATGGGTCGTTTGCGGCCATCGCTACGTTGTTGAACGTTTCGCGCCGACGTATGACCGGACTGTCTCTGGTCGAGGTCAGCCCTTCGGAGGGTGCTAGGCTCCATTGCTGCTGTATATATTTTCGGGACAGTGAGCCATAATTACAAATAGGCATCAATGGAAAAATTGGACAAGCAGACGTGCTTATTGAGTATCGCCGGCGCTATAGCTATCCCTCTTGTCGCTGCAGCTCATGATCAAATGCAGTTGAGAGCCCGTTTTTTTCCATTCATGCTTTCCGCCAAATAGCTGCCGCACACAGAGCGTAGGAAATTTAGTTGCCTGACCTCAGTAGAAAATCCAACCAATGTCTGCAGCACTATCTGGCTGTTTTCGCCGATTACGAGAAACGGTTCGGTCGAAACGAAGCATTTGATGAATGTCTCCACCATTTTTTTGACCAGCGGCCAGCTGGCAAAAACCTATCTTGGAGCGATCGCGCAACGGGACTTGCAGCTGCTCCGTTCTGGCTGGCGGCGGATCTCGTCAACACATCGGAATTATCCGCCCTGGCGCTCAGTCGGATTCTGCTACATGACTCCGCTATTTCAGGTGAGCTACTAGAACATCTGGCAAAAACCGTTCCGGATACTCTTCAATGGGCAATCCGATATTCCAAGTTGTTTCTCAGAAAAAACTCTAATCTTTGTAAGCTTCTAAGAAGTCGAGTCGAAGGAGAAGGCTGGCGGGTTTTTTTTGGCGTCTGTGACCGTCTCGTGGAACAGCTCACGCCGTTTGACCAGCTAATTCATACTACTCAGAAGTCTCTTTCCCATCTCTCTCTACTCGAAACGCTGTCCTATCTGAGTATTCTGGCCTATGAGCAGTTCATCCCGGGGAAGCCGACTGATTTAGGGAATGACGATTGGAAAGTCTATAGCCGCATCATTGCTAACAAGCTTGGTCACTGTACCGATGAGGACTTCAACCTAAGCGACGAGCGCATCGGCTGGTCACTGAAGCGACATCTTTCGCCGATCATTTTCCCCTCGCCCGCAGTAACGCAGGAGTGCGTGGAGAACCTTGAAGCCTTTGCCGTAATGTTTGAAGCCACGAAGGAACGCATTGATTACGAGGGCTCGATCGACTGGTTTTGCTTTGACCCCGACTGTCGCTACCAGCTTATACCCGGCAGAGCGGTAATTTATAACGAGACCGGGGAGGGTCTAAAAGCGTGGCGTCGAACTGAACGAAAATTCCAGGCGCTGTGGAGCTACTGGATAAATCGTGGGAGTATCGAATTCTGTGAGGGAGGATTGGCTGAAATTCAAATAGGTAGCGCAGAAAATCATGAACTCAATGCGATAGCGTACCTAAAAGCGATTCGCAGTAAGCTGGTGTTGAAAGAGATCTACGGCCTTGATGATGAGATTGAAGTGGCCGGAGGCGGTCATGCCAATCTTTTTCAGACCTTATTGTTCGCTGAGCTTCATTCTGTGTTCTTTCAGAACGCCTATGTTCAGCCGTTCCAAAAGCATTACGCCGAATGCAATGTGGTGGCTCGGGCTTTGAGTAAGCTGGCGTTTAATGGACTGGTCGATGGAGAAAATCGCTTTCCCATGACCTGGGCCGAGGAGGACAAAAAAATTGAGAGAACTGTGGGATGGACAGTCTGTCGAAAATATCCTAAAGGCAATCGTTTGACAGCCAAGGCAATCCTGAACTTCTGGACGAATGATCTTAGAACGCTTTCGAAGCGCTTGCGGGATCAGCCGCGATTGCCGCTTCCCACACTTTCTGAGCGCCCTTTCTACAAGATTGGCGGTTACAATTTTCAGTTCCCTTGGGTTGTGGCGGAGCAAAACAATTTGACTGCGGCGATCAACAACCTTCGTCGTATCGGCTCTCGGCGATCTGAGCAAATGAGTGAGACCCGGCGGATCGAACTGCGGCTGGCGGATCAATTGCGCCGGCGTGGTTTTGCCGTGGAAGTGGGCTACCAGCCCGAACGTACGCAGCAACAAGATCCGGGTGAGGTCGATTTGATCTGCTATCGCGATGGGGTGGTACTCTTGCTGGAGATAAAATCTGGGTACGTCCGTACGACACCGCACGAGGTTTGGTTACATCGTACAAACACCCTTCGCAAGGCCGCTCGGCAGCTAAAGCGTAAACGCCCTGCGGTAATGCACGCTTTGATACAGGATGCGGCTCTGCGGACGAGATTGGGATGCACTGACCTGCGCGGAGATGAGCACCTATACTGTTGGATTATCGATACATCTATTGAGTTGGATCAACAGCTGATCGATGGCTTCTTGGTGGTTTCGCTGGAGACACTTCACCTAATTCTGCGAGATGAGCGTCAACTACTGAATCCTGCCGAAAAGGCGCTTGATTGCATCAACGATACGTTGTTCCCCGACGGATTCTCTGCGCTGCGCTTTGCAGAGGTCGTTGAAACCGGCGCCGTTTGGATGACGTTAGATAAATCTTGGAGCGACCCTTAGTTCTATGGAGTTGAGAGGTTTAGGCTTCGGGCTACTTGGCGTCCTTACCTACGCAAAATGAGTAGCTGCAGACGGTCTAGAACCGCCCCCGGAATGGGCGCTAGTCAAGTCCGGGGCGCAGCTGTCGACCGACGCCGTCCTGTGCTTATTGACCGTCCGCCTTCTGACGTGCCGTTTAGTTACCCACATCGTCTTGGCCTGACCAACGGCCACCTCCGACGCGGCGGTCTTTTTGGCGAACGGCCGCTGTGAAAAATCTTGACCGGCAGGTTTGGGTCGATTGCTGCCAGTGGCCTGAAGAATCTGAACGACTGCTCTCCGTCAGATCCGACCTTTGGCGCTCGGCCTCAGCAGTAACTGGTCTGGCTGGCCGCTTGTGGTTTGGGAGCGGCCACTGAGCTTTTGTGGTTTGGTGACGGCAATCGACCCAAACCCGCCTGATGAATGTATCATATTCGATGGCGGTTTACCGATCATAAAGCTGCCGGTCACGGGCATCTGATGTCGGCCTACTCATCGGCCTGAGCGGTCATTGATTTTTTGGCCCACCTTTGGTCAGCGATGTGGCGCTTACTTGTCGCTGACCCCACATCGTAGTAAACCTCGTCGGCGCTGATTCTCTCTCGGCCGAGCAGGATACCTGCCGCGTGATCGCCCATTTGAATGCACATCATGCGCGCCAACTTGCGTATTTAACGCCTAATGCAACCACCTGTCCCGATTCAAAGTCTGCCGAGGTACGGCCGATCGACACAAAACTCATCGCGGTCTACTTACGCTTGTCGTCATCGAGTGCCCGCAAGGTGTTAGACGCTGCGTCCCATTTCCAACGACGTTTCGCGATACGCTTCAATGCGGTCGCTTCGAGCGTCTTTTTGGTTTTCGCATCGACCAGAGAACGGACGATGACGATTGCGCCGGCATTCGGTAGCCGTTCGACTGCCGTCGCCGATTCATCAAGGATGCTCTGCCCGGTCGGGTCGTTGGCATTGATGGCGGCGCGCGCAAAGTACGCTCTTGCCAGTGCCTCGGTCTGCACATCGTTCTTTGCCCGTGCCGTCTGGATGGCTCTCTGGTAGTAACCATGTGCCACATCTATATCCCCGGTCATATAAGCCAATGCGCCCGCGTTGGCCAGCATATGTGGAACATACGTCTTGGCGTCCGGATGCTTTGCCAACTGCAGTAGGTCATGGTATGCGGTTTCCAGATCGCCTCGCTGGATACGGGTGAATAACAGGTTCAGATTGAGTCCGAGATCATTTGGATTGCCCACCTTCAGAGCCCTCTCCGCATCATCAAACGCCGCGTCATAGTGACCAGTAATACAGTGGAGATAGCACAACATATCCAATGGCCGCGAGGCGAACGGTTCGTCGAGGGCCCAGTCTTCTCCGAATCGAATCGCTGTATCCACCTGTAGATGCCGGTAGGCGTTGTTCGCGTTTGCTTCAAATGAGAAGGGTATGCGCAGCGCCGTGTCGTCTACTACGAGGCCAAGGCGTGCCGCCGCCCATTCGGCTTGCGCGAGACTGTTGTCGTTAGGCAAAACCAGTGATTGCTTAAACAACTGCTTGGCCCGTTTCGTGGAACCATGTTGAAACTCGATGGTCGCCACCGCACTTGCGAGTTCCGTAATGCATTGCGGCAACCCCTTCCCCTCAAGCAAAATGCGCAGCGTCTGCTTGGTGATTGTAGACGTGCGACCAAGAACTGTGGCCACGGCAATTTCCGACGCCCGTATCCAAGGATCGTACGCCAAGAGCGGAGAGTGGCGCAGTATTGCGTGGGCTTGGTCGTTCGCTTCGATGTGCAGGTAATAGCGTGCTGCTGATCGGAGGATGAAGCGCGACCGGGGGGCTAGAGCCAGAGCTGTCTGTACATAACGACGGGCTGATTCCGGTTGTCGTCGTGCCGTCAATTCACGTGCAACGTCCATCAACAGCACCGGATTGCGGTAATCAATGGCTAACAGCTTCCGGGCATGGCGAATAAAGTCGGAGCCATGTGTCGCGACCGCTTCGGCATCTGCAGCGCCCAACACTTTCTTGGCGATGACGACAAGTTGGGTGGCACCGATGTTCTTGGCGTTATCCAGGATTAACTGAGCGGCACGGCGGGACGTCTTTTCATTTTGGCCGCTGAGGCCGAGAAACATCAATTCTGCGGCAACAGGCACCGATGGTCTACTTTCGAACTCCTTCTCTTTCTGCTGAAGTTCGTCGGTGACATCAGGCTTCGTCGACGGAGGCGTAGTCCACGCTTCCGTAGTCTGGGCAGCGAGTCGTGACGTGCGCCACCGGGGAACAACTCGGCGCACGCGAGTTTCGTCAAACATACTTAATCCCTATGGTTAAGATACGATCGGCACCGAATTTGCATAACCGCCGCAATGATGTGGTACGGACTACAGATGTGTGGGCGCCCGACACTGCTTCAAATTATTTGGCTGGTCGCGCCAGCATGGTGCGGCTTGCGAATTCGCGAGCGCTTTTCGAGCGCATCGAAGCGTGCTACAAAGGGCTGCAACCTTAGCTGGTCCGGTAACGGGTTTAGGCCGGGACTCATGCGCCCTCGCCGCTCGGGATCTGGATGGCACAGGTCGAGCACGATACTGACCAGATCACTTCGGTACTCTTCCGGAAAATCCGCTTGGAGGTCGTTCAACGCGGCAATCATGGCAGCCGTGACGTGCGCCTGCACGTCTGGATAAGTGGCGCTCCAGTTTTCTGGCCGGTAAGCATCTGCCATATGCGTGACCATAATGTACTCCGGGAAACAGACATTGGTGAAGGCGAACACAGCTAGGCAGCCGAGATGGAAAACATCCGCACTGATCCTGCGCTTTCTCCAATCTCCAAGCACATAACTGTAGCGCTGCTCAAAAGGTGCATAATTGAGAGCGCCAGGCGCAATACAACCATCGTGAGGCGCATTAACACCTCGTCGTGACGAACGTCCGAGATCGCCAAGCTTGATTTTCACGGCCGAGTCCGCGTTGGTTTTGTCGAACTTCAACACGTTCGATGGTTTCAGGTCTTGGTGAGCGATGTCCTGACCGTGCAACTGGATCAACGCCAGCGTCGCCTGGTGGAGCACATAGAAGCGCCATTGATTGGTTGCAGCCTTACTAGCATCCACTGTTCCCCGGATATCGCCGTCAGCCAGTTCGAACACCATGTAGGGGACGTAACGCAACACCGGCGCCAACGTCGGGTCCCGATCAATGTCGCCGCGTTCGAGGACACGAACTATCCGCGACAAACGCTGATCCTTACATAGCTGGAAAAGATCGCCCTCGTACTGGAAGCCAGCAAGAATCGGGAGTAACTGTGACAACGGGAACTTCTCGATATCAAGGGCTTTCAAGAAGGCCCGTTTCTCGTCTCGTTCGACGAAGTAACACTGTGAAAAGTAGCCGCCGGTGTGGTCTGGCGCGAATGCCGCTGGTTCCTTGATCAGCCAACCCTCTTTCGTGGTCATTCCCTGCAAATCTAGCATAGTTTTCTCCCTGATTTTTTCTTACCCGCTCGCCAATTCGATTAATACACGATTGTTTCCCGGAAACGGTGACCGACACGCTGGATTATTCGGCCTCAATCGGCACTCGTATAGCGAGCATTGTAATTATAATGGCTTTTCTCCATCGTGAGGATGGATATCCTGGGGTGACGATGTGCCGACGCTCGTTTCCGATCCCGTTGATTTGGGCGTATCGAGCGATCCAACCAATTTATAAGCCCAGGCGAAAGGCAGGGCCTCGCCACTCGACCGTCATAGTCTGATGAGGCCCATGATTTTCACCCGGAAGTCGTCGTCCCAGGCGGCTGCCTTGCGCTTCAGGCGCAAGCTGGTTTTCTTCTGGTCGGTAGTATCCAGCCGAATGAGATTGGGAACGATCTTCTTCAAGAGGGAAAGATTCTGTGGAGCGTTATCCTTACGGACGGTGCTGGCATCCTCACCGAAGCTGACGTCGAGCACCCAGTGAAGTCGATTCTCTATGGCCCAATGGCCTCGCACGGCTACGGCAAGTTGCTCTGCGGTCAGCTCGCGAGAGCTGATGTAATAGCGCCGCTCGAAGTTCGATTCTGCGTCGCCGACCTTGCGCAGGGAGTCGACCAGACCAATCGTCTTGCACTTGGGCCAATCAGCCACGTCAACGGTCCCTTTTGCGGGCAGCACCGAGGCGATTTGGCCGACGACCCGACCACGGGACTTATGAACTTGGCGGTGGCGGTCGACGGCTGGCGATTGATATTGGTCAATAAAGTCAGTCTGGATAGCTTCCAGCAGCGCCGGTTGATTGCCTTTGACGGCCAGCAGGTAGTCACCGCCCTGGTCGGTGATCTGACGGGCGATGCTCCTCTGGCACCCCATGGCGTCAATGGTGATCAGCAAGTCCTTGATATGCAGTGCCTGGAGCAGTTCCGGGATGGCGGTGATCTCGTTACTCTTGGCGGCGACCTTTTCCTGGCCCAGAACGACGCCCAGTTCCGTGGCGAAGGCACTGACCATATGAATGGCGGCCTCACCGCCGCTGCCCGATCCACGCACCGTCTTGCCATCAACCGAAATGCTGCCATTGAGGGTCCCGACCACCTCAGCCACCCAGCGCCGAAACGCCACCTCGAATTGCTTCGGGTCCAGCGCTCGGAAGATCCGCAGAAATGTCTTCTCGGAGGGGACGCCGTTCTTGAGCGGCAGAAACTGACGCAGCCAATCCTCCTTCTTGTACGCCCAATAGGCGATGTCTTCGACGGTGTCACAATCGGAGAGCACGGCGGCCATGGCAATCACCAGAATCTCCACAAAATCATGCAGCGTCCCATTGCTGGGTTTGCGCGGGTCGTCTACTTCCCTCAAGCAGCACATCAGGCTGGCTCCTTTCGTCACACTCATTTCGGTTGCCCAAAAGACGAGAGTAGACCTGATTTCAGTGGGGTTTACAAGCCTTTGTCATAGACCTATGAAAGTTAACGATTTTTCACTTCACCGATGCAGGGAGAAACGTCATGCTATCCGAGTGCCGAGGCCCTGAGGCGAAAGGTAAGTGCGACATAGTTGACTCAATGTGGACCAAACACCGACGGCCGCTCTGGCCGAGGAGCGGGCCGGCCTACTGCGGAGCCGAGTGGCCGGTTTCTGATGAGTTAACTGCCGTTCAGGCAGTTCGATTTTTCGGCGCCGCTACGGCCGTTCCTGGCCGGTTGCCGACCGACGCTATTCTGCGCCCACCGGCTGCTTAGCACCGCGTAGCGGCCGGTCAGGCGAAGAAAGTCACCTGCGTAGCCGAATGACCGCTTTCGGCTGATCGCTTCAGGCCAACGTTGGCTTTTGAGAAGAGTCGCGACCGTCTCTTCTTGGCCGACAGCTGACATCCGTCGGCCCCTTGACGGCGCTCCTACCAAAAGCCAACGCTCAAGCTCAAGCATGCCGAAACGCGCAGCTATCGGTAGTCCCCACCCTCAATCCCTTCTACCGCGGCGTTGTGGATTAGTCCGATTACGCCTTCGGCGATCTGCCCACAAATCTCTTCGGGCAGGTTTAGTTCCTGACTCAGTCGATTCATGGCGCCGAAGTGGCGCGTCAGCGCATGATCCATCTGGTCGAGATCGATGGAGGCCACTCCGGGGATCACCTCGATCGTGTCGCACAGGCAGCTTTCCAGCATCTGGATTGAGTCGCCCCGTTGGCCACTTCAAAATCCCCCACTTATGGTCACCCAAACTCCCCCAGGCAGGACCGTGGAAATTGTAATGCAGTCGGTGGCGGCGGGTCGGCTTTTTGACTCGCCGTTGTTGATGGATTGCGAGCCCGTTACTGCGTAACGGAAGCGGCAGTGAAGTACTGATCCCACTCGGGGGCATCGATATCGAGGGTGGCGATGATGCGATCATCCATGGCGGTGACCAAGCGCTCGACGATTTCGCGTTTCGTTACGCAGTAACGGCGAGCCAATCGTTCGATGGCCAAATCGGTGCGCGTGCTGACCCACAGATTGAGGCGACGTTCGCCGTTGCCGTCCTCGCCGGCATGAGGGCGACGGGCACGGTAGAGGGCTTGTCTTTGAGCGGCTGTCTTGGCAATATATTGGTCTCCGGTGATCGCGTTACGCAGTAACGGGCTTGTGCGCTCGTTACTGCGTAACGCTGGGCTGAATTCAAGGGGAACGGGTTTGGTTTGGCGGCGCTGATCCTGGCCGGAGGGAGCGAAGCGCTGTCCAGCGGACCGTGGAATGTGTGCCGCAGGCACACGGAAAGGAAGTTCAGCATGGACTGACTGACTGTGTAGAAAGCTACATGGGAGATGAGGGTAGGTCCCTCGGGGTCGGCTTTCAGGAGCGGGCCTCAAACCACCCCAAGCTGCTGCGGTCAAGAGCCGTGGTAGCGAGCGTTGGGGCAAGAGTTCAAGGATTACCTTGGGCAGGTATGGATCAGAGAGACGAACGAAAGTGAACCTTCGATGACGCGTCGTTAACCGGAGTTGTCGTCAAAACCAGAGGCGATTCCACCTTCTGGGACAAGCTTGCCGGGCACCTGATTACTGGGCAAGCGGCGGCCGGCGTATAGGAGGCGTGAAGCTGATCCAGGCTTCTGTGTGGAACTGCGGGAACCAGTCGTTCCGATGTCAAGGGAGAAGCACAAGTGGCAGAAACCACGAGGCGAGAGTACCGATGCGGAGCACTGGGACGGACCGACCCGTACGAGCGATGAAGGCTGGTAATGCGGCTGGAGCAAAGGGGTCGGATCAAGCGGTTGCATTTGGCGTTCAACTGGCAACAGGAGGAAACGGATGAGTGCAACAAAACCATTTGCCATTGACAAATGGCTGGTGTACGAAGCGTATCAAGCGGTCAAAGCCAATGCGGGATCGGCAGGGGTGGATAAGGAATCGATCGGCGACTTCGAGAAGGATCTGAAGGGAAACCTCTACAAGATCTGGAACCGGATGTCGTCGGGAAGCTACTTTCCGCCGCCGGTCAAAGCGGTTGCCATTCCCAAGAAGAATGGCGGGGAGCGCATATTGGGTGTTCCAACGGTGGCAGATCGTGTGGCACAGACGGTTGTCAAGCGGTTGATAGAGCCCGGGATAGAAGCCAAGTTTCTACCGGATTCCTACGGTTACCGGCCCGGAAGATCGGCGCTGGACGCCGTGGGGGTAACGCGGGAACGATGCTGGAAGTATTCCTGGGTTCTGGAGTTTGATATCAAAGGCCTGTTTGACAACATCGACCATGCATTGCTGGAGAAGGCGCTCGAAAAGCACGTGGAGTGTGAATGGGCCATGCTTTATATCAGACGCTGGCTGACTGCGCCGCTGCAACAGGCGGACGGAACCCGGGTAGAACGTACCCGGGGGACGCCGCAAGGCGGCGTCGTCAGTCCGGTGTTGGCCAACCTGTTCCTCCACTACACGTTTGACGTCTGGATGACGAAACACTATCCAGACAACCCCTGGTGCCGGTATGCGGATGACGGGCTGGTCCATTGTCGGACCGAGCAGGAGGCGCAGGCCCTGATGGCGGCGCTCGATGCAAGGTTTGCGCAATGCGCCCTGCAGATGCATCCGGACAAGACCAAGATCGTGTACTGCAAAGACGGTAGTCGCAAGGGGAGGTATCCGGTCACGCAGTTTGATTTCCTCGGATATACCTTTCGGCCAAGGACGGTGAAGAACAGCAAGCGGAACAGGTTGTTTGTGAGTTTCACTCCTGCGGTCAGCAACAAGGCGGCGACGGCAATGCGGCAAAAGACACGCAAACTGAACTATCGGAATCGTACGGACCTGAGCCTGGCGGATATTGCGCGGTTACACAATCCGATCCTTCGGGGTTGGCTGGCTTACTACGGGCGGTACCGGCAATCGGCGATGTATGCTGTCTTCAGGCACTTCAATCTGACGTTGATTGCCTGGGCGATGAAGAAGTACAAGAGGCTGACGAACCATAAGGTACGGGCCATACGATTTCTCGAGAACATCTGCGAGAAACAGCCGCACCTCTTCGTGCACTGGCAGAAAGGAATGGTCGGTGCGTTTGCTTGATGGGAGCGGTGTGAATCGAGAGGTTCACGCACCGTTCTGCGAGAGGCTGTGGGTGAAATTTTTTCGGTCTACTCACCAAATGGGCGGCGTGCCGCCCGTTTATGCCGCGAAAGCCGCTTGACAGCGTGTAGCGACCCCACGCTCCTGGCGGTTGCCGGGGATGGTTTGATCATCCCCGGCGGCTGCCCCGTGGCGAACGCGGGGTTTGGGGCAGCGCCCCAAAGGACGGGGGATGAGCGCCAGGACTCGCCAAGCCAGACGCTGGCGGGAGGTTCGAAGCGGCGCATCAGCTATCTGAAGTTTGCTGTGCGAAGCGCGTCGCCGCCTCTTTGAGACGATAGCTGCGGCCCTCGAACTCGAGCAGATGCGAGCGATGCATCAGCCGGTCGAGAATGGTGCTGGCCATCGTGTTGTCGCCCAGGTATTTGCCCCAGTCCTGGACCACCCGGTTGGAAGTCACCACCAGGCTGCGGCGCGTCTTGTAACGCTGATGGACCAGCATTTGCAGCAACTCGCCCGCACTGTCGCTGATGCGCCGGGTCAGGAAGAGATCGTCCAGTACCAGCAGGTCGGCATCAAGCCAGGGACGCAGCTGCCGCTGCTGATCGGCGCCGTTGCACAGCGCGTAGCTCGCGAAGACACTGTCGGCCTCGAGCACCCGCACGTCCAGGCCTTGCAGGGTCGCCTGGTAGGCGACCGCCTTGGCGATCCGACTCTTGCCGGTACCCGGTTTGCCGATGATCAGCGCGTTCTGGCCTTCGGCGACGAATTTCAGCGTATGCAGCTCGAAGCACGCCTGGCGCGGCAGCTTCGGATTGAAGCGCCAGTCAAAGTCCGTCAAGGTCGCGCGCTCGTCCAGACCCGACTGCTGGTAACGGCGGTCCAGCAAGCGCGAACGGCGCCGGTCCAGTTCATCCTGCAGAACCATCGAGAAGGTCTCCTGGAAAGGCGCCTGGTTCGCCTGCGCTTGGAGCACACGGGTCTCCAGGGTGGCGCGAATGCCGGACAGGCGCAGGTCGCGCAGCGCGCGTTCGATCTCGTTCATGGTCATGCTCATTGGGACTCCTCTACGGGGGATGGCAAGGCGGCGCTCTTTTGAGCGCCAAGGGAGAACAGGTCGCCGTAGTCCTCGGCGGCGCGAATCAAACGGTCGTCCTGGGTCAACGCCAACTCGCCTTGCAGCGGGGTATCGATATCGGCCAGAGCCTCGTTGAGCAGGTGCTCGGTGAGCGCCTTGATCTGTTGATAGCTGCGCACACCGTCGTGCAGGGCCATCGCACAGGCACGGTCGATCAGCGTGCGGGGGTAGCGCTTGACCAGGCTGACGATGCCCCACAGGCGGCGCTGACCGACGCGCCCCTCTTGATCAAAGAGGCACTGGCACAACTGCTCGGCGGCCGGGCCGATGGCCTTGGCCTCGCTCAAGATGCGACGGGTTTCCCGCGACGGATTGAAGGGACGCTCCTCGTCGGGCAAGATCACGCTGCCCGGCTGCGCCGCCCGAGGGTGGGTGCGCAGCAAGGCCTGCGTCTGGAAGTCACGGATCTCGAGGTGCTGCTCGAACAGGCGGACCAGCACACGGCTGCCGATTCGTGCTGGACGGGCGGCATAGCTGCTGTGGTCGACGCGCACGCAGCTGTCGTCGCAGACCGTGCGTAGCGACTCGGTGAAATACGCGAAGCCCTGCAAGGGCAAGGGCTTGAGCAGCGGGCGTTCTTCCTGGAACATCGCCTCGACCTGGCGTTTGGCGCTGCCGTGAATGCGTTGCGCTGCCCAGCGGGTCTCCCACTGTTCGAGGAAGGTGTTCTGCTCCTCGATCGAGGCGAAGCGTCGGCCCTTGAGCGCCGTGCTCTGGGTATGCTGAATGGCATTCTCGACGCTGCCTTTGCGATTCGGATCTCGAACCCGCGCGGGGTCGGCGACGACGCCGTAATGCGCGAGCACGGCCGCGTAGACCGGGTTGAGCTGCGGCTCGTACAGGTCTGGCTTGAGGACCCCTTCCTTCAGGTTGTCGAGCACCACGTACTGGCTGCTGCCGCCGAAATAGCGCCAGGCCTGCTCGTGCAGCCTGGCCCAGGCTTCCTGGCTGGACTTCCAGACCACCCGTCGAAAGCTTCGCCGGGAATAGCGCAGGGTCATGACAAACAGACGCGGCCGACGATAGCGCTCACTGCCGGGGTAAAGCGTCATCGCCCCCTCGCCATAGTCGACCTGCGCCTCTTCGCCGGCGGCGAATTCCAGCCGATCAAACTGCGCCGGCTCGTGTGCGATCAGCGTCCCGGCAAAGCGCTTGACACTGTTATAGCTGGCCGCAAAGCCGAACTGATCGACGAGGTCCTGGTAGATCGCCGTGAAGTTGCGGCGAAGCTGTAACTGCGCCTCGATGAAGGCGCGGTGCGGCTCACAGGCGGAAGTCGATGGCCGGCTCGGCGCCGGTGGCCGGGGTGGGGGAATTTGACCGGGAGGGCCGGTGGCCACCCCGGGGGAATTTGCCCCTTCGCTCGCAAAACGCCGCGCCAGACTGCGGATCGTCTTGCGATCGATTTCGGTGATGCGGGCAATTTCGCGCTGGCTCTTTCCTGCGGCCAGCAGGGTGAAGACCGTGGTTTGCAGATGTGGCTTCAAGACGTTCACTCCAGACTCCCCTCAACAATCGAGGGGGGAAGATAACGTCCTGCCGGGGATGCTCCGAAAGCGCTGAAAACGGGGCCCTATTGCTCCGTCACGCGACCTTCAGGGTGGGGGAATTTGAAGTGACCAAACGTGGGGGAAGTTGACCGGCCAACGGGGGTCGTCTGCCTGGGAGAGGAAGAAGAACCAGGAGGGCCACTCGTGGTCGAGACGCTTCAAGTACGCTCGCACCTCTGGAATCTCAAAAAGCTCGCGCGGGTCGTCGTTGTAACCATCGATTACCAGACTGACGCGACCGCAAAACTCAAGGGCAACTTTTCGGTCAGCCGTCAGCTCGCGCAGAGACGCCAACGGCTCATTGACGTCGCAGGTTTCTACCTGCCGGCGCGAGAACATCAAGACGACGGGTTCTGAAATGGCAGGTCGCAAACGCTGGTTCATACACGTTCCACGAACGTTGAGGAATCGTTGCGGGACGAATTGACCGTCCGGGTCACTGGGTAGGCGATCATATCGCCACATTCGGCAGGGCGAAGCATCGCCCGCAGCGTTTCTGTATCGGTGTTAGCCGGGTCCAGCCATTCGTCGTAATCGTTGGCGGACAAGATCGCGGGCATCCGGTCGTGGATGGGCATCATCAAGGAATTGGCGGCGGTCGTAATGATGCAGCACGAGTGGATTTCCTCCCCGTTGGGCGATACCCATCGTTCGGTCAGCCCGGCAAACCCGAACAGCTCGCCTTCATCCTGCGGACGGATGTAGTACGGCTGCTTTACTGTGCGACCCGTTTCCTGAACGGACTTCCACTCGTAGAAACCGTTGGCAGGCACAAGGCATCTGCCGCGACGAAAGGCGGTGCGGAAAGCGGGTTTCTCCGCGACGGTCTCGCCACGGGCGTTGATGAGTTTCGCGCCGATGGTGGCGTCCTTGGCCCAGACCGGAATCAGTCCCCATCGGTAGAGGCTGGAAACTCTCTCGCCGTGCGATCCCGAATGAACCACCAGCGCCTTCGTCGTCGGTGCAATGTTGTAGTGCGGCGCGAAGTCGAACTGGTGATCAAGGTCGAACTGCTCCCGAATGCGGGAGGTCGGACCGTAGAGGGCATACCGACCGCACATCTCAATGGACCTTCGGAACGTCTTCGCGCAGACGACGCCAAAGTGCTTCTATGATCACCAGGGATGCATCATCGGCATTTGGCGTGCCCGTTGATTCCAGCAGCCGTCCGTTTCCCGAATGGAGACCAAGGTTGTTGCGAATCCACGTCCCCAAACCGAAGTGCAAGCCGATGAGATCGGGTTCCGACAGGGAAGCAATGCGTGCTTTGTCGTCGTCCGGCAGGGTGGCGATCACTACGCCGACCGCTTCGTCAATCGTCGCTGGCCACTGCTTTTGAGTCATCGGCGTTGGGCCTTCCGCCAATCCCACGGCGGGATCGGTGAAGCGTCCGCCCAAAGCCCAGCGCGCTTGGCGCGTGCCTCGTGTTCCGCAAATTCATACCGCCCCGCGTCCTCGGCCGACTGATCCTTCGCGTACTTCTCGTACCACCACGCGAGCCCCATCGTGACCTGCGCAAGGCCTGCGTCCAGCGTCTTTGGGCAGGTCGGGCAGTCGGAAGGTTGCACCATCACCTTGCCCACGATACGGCGGTACCGGTCGCGCTTGTTCCACTGGACGTTGACCTCTTTGCCGAACACGAGCGCCGACATGCTTTGCTTGGACCGCTGCCCGTATGGCTGGGCCTTTTCTGGGGCATCAACCCCCCCGACCCTGATCTTGTGCTGCCGATGGTCAGCGTCGAGAACAGTGACGGTATCGCCGTCGGCCACGCCCACTACCGTGCCAACCAGGGTTTCCGCGCGGGCAGCGATGCTTGCCAGCAGCAGAAACGTGAATGTCAGATGTCCAGCCTGCATTGTTCTTTCTTTTCCTTCCTTGCCGTCATCTCTTCGAGAACCGGGTCATTGAGATTCCATTCATGAAGCCACCCGCACTGCGAGACACTTTTCCCTCGGCCCGCCCACCGGCCCGAATAAAAAAAGCCAACACTCAGTGCTCAAGCGCCAGGTCCACGAGTGCGCGCTTTTCGTTCTCCGTGGGTTTCCATTTGTACTCAGCGTGATACTGCTTCTCCGCCAAATACGGCCCAAAGTCGACGACCCGTTCGGCGGTGCCTGTCATCCCGAAGCCGAACAGTTCCCCGGCCAGCATCAGCTTGCGCGATTGAAGGTCCGCGTCGACCCGCCCTTCCGGGTCCAGCGGAAGCACCATGTAGTCGATGCGGACCACTTCCACGGGCTTGCGATCGGCGAGTTCCACATAGACCATCGCACAACGAACACGTTGGCCTGCATACTCAGGCATGGCTTCATTGAAGTTTCGATCGAAGAGGCGATCGAAGCGACGCACGGGCACGCGGATGATGCGATCACCGCCAACAAACATGACCCGAACGCCGATGCTCATACCGAACTCCCCCTCACCCTTGAGCGCTCAAGGTTGCCGCCACGTGCCCAAAGGGAAGTGACCGGTGGACCACTAACCGCTGTTGGGACGAAAAGTCCCCTCGTCACTGCTGCCCCCGTTCAATTGCCTTACGGATCTCCGCGATCGGATAGCCGACGATCACCCGCCGACTGCCAGCAGCGTCAAGAGAAATGAACGCGCTATCTTCGATCTGGTAGTTCATGTTCCATTCGATCATGAACCGTTCCGTCGTCTCGATGATTCGATTGGGCAAGGGATCGCCATCCTCAGCAAGCTTAAGTGCCAAACCATCTTCCGTGTCGAGCAGCCATGCGTCGCCGCTTTGAATCGAGAAGAAGACCAGCGAACCCAGGGTTACTACACGAGCATCGCGCTGCAAGGCGAGGCGCTGGATATACGAAACCTCACCGGTGACGCTGGCCTCCTGTGCAGACAGGTAGCGCGCTTTACTCTGGATGGGCCACTTGCGTGCTTTTTTGCTCATGCGCTTTTACCCTCGTGCCGCCCGGGCTTGTTTTCTACGTAGACCGTCTTGTGCCACCAGTCAGCCAGTTGTCCCCGGCGCTCCCGATGGGCGAAAATCTGAGAGGTGCTGCCGCTGCGAGACTTGTCCACTTCAGTTAGTACCCCCGCCCCAGCAAAATTTCGCGACAAGCGTCACGTGAATATTGACGGTCTTTTCTTCGTTTGTCATCAAGCCAGGTTCGGGCGTCCGCGCCCGGTTGCTGACCACCGCTTCGAGAGGTCGGCAACACGGGCCATCGCCGAGCAACGCCGCGTGCGCTCAGCGATGGCAAGGCCATTGTCGACCGTGCCCCAGCGGATCACCGCTCGCGTCACCGTGTGATTTGCCCGAGGACGCACTCGCTTCTTCCCGAGGTTTGGTCCGGCGATCAATCAAGCTGGCCGTGCCGTAGAGCGACGTGTCGATACCAGCATCCACGGCGGCCCGTTCACGCCGCCGATTCAGCACTCGGCATTTTCCGGTCCACGACGACAGCCGTCCCCTGGTACGTGACGCGCGACACTCGCCATTGTGATCCGGCCTGGTCATAGTGGGCATTGCTCTTGCGAAGTCCCACAATGGCATTGGCCCCCATGGCAATCCCCTGGCGTGCCAGGTCCAACAACGCTTGTTTCTCCGCCAGCCGGTACTCCCAGTCGGATGCCGCTTCGGCTTCGGACAGTGCCTCCACGTAGCCGATCGTTCTGACCGTCCGTTCGCCGGGAACGGCGTTCGTGGTGACCAGCAAGATCTCGTTTCTGATGACCTTGAACTCGCGCTCCAGTTGATCGAGCTGGCGTTTCGTGGTGGTTTTCGATCGCCGATTCCAGCGGAACATGGCGATGATGACCAGCAGCAGCGCCAATAGCGGCAAAGTGCTGAAGATGGCGCTTGGTGGTGTTGCAGCAGCGATAGTCATGGCGGCCTCCAATTCGTTAGTGACCGATCCAGATTCTCACAGGTCCGTAAAAATGCAAGCGTCTGCCTGCATAACGCTAACACCCTCCCAAGCCTGCACGAATTCCCGATTTACCTGCCGCTCAAAAGCGTCACGGTAGGGCGCATTTCAAAATCCTGACGCTGGCGGCGCCGATACAGTGTCGGCATGTCCATCCGCCTTTTCGATCTCCTGGGACGCTGGTTTCCACTGCTGCTTTGGGTCATCGCCGCCCATTTGGCGTTTGGTCGCGCCTATCTGCTCGCCTGGAACATCACTGAAAGCCTTCCTGGCACGCTCTTCCTGGTCGAGAAAAACGTGATGCCAGCGCGCGGGGAGCTGATGGCCTTCCGGTGGGAGGACAACTGGCCCTATCCGCGTGGGAGCCTGTTCCTCAAACGCCTGATCGGTTTGCCTGGCTCGCTGGTCACCGCGACAGGCCGAGCTTTCTTTGTCGATGGCGAGCCGGTCGGTCGTGCCAAGGAGCACGCCACAACCGGCGAACCGCTTGAGATCGGACCGGTCGGCACCCTTCCCGACGGGCGCTACTACGTTGCCGGTTCGCATTCCGACAGCCTCGATTCGCGCTACCGGCTGACCGGCTGGGTGGCTCGGCAGCAGATCGTCGGGAAAGCGCATCGGGTCTTCTGACGTGCGACGCACCGGGCCTTGGGGAATCCTCCGCGACTCCGCCGTATGCGAGATCGCCCAACGCTTAAAGCGTCTGTGGATCGCCGTTCTCCATCAGGCGATCGAGGATGCGAAGGGCAACGCGCGATCGGTCGAGAAGTCGGCCAGCAGCGTCGCAGGACCGCAGCGGGACGCCCTGATCTGGATTTTTCACGACAGGTCCAGGGCAGGTAATTCGTTTTACGCGATCTGCGACCTTCTCGATCTCGACCCCGATCAGGCGCGCCAGCGTCTTCGCCGAGTACCTGCGATTCGTCGCGGCTTACAGCGAACCGGCCTGGATACGGGCCAAGGGGAGGGCTGACCGATGCTCGGCTTTTTCAGGAAAGCGATGCAGCCGGATAAACAAGGCCCACAACCGGGCGCAGGCCTTCCCTCGACCCGTCCAACGGAGCTGGCCAGGGAAGACGACGAGATTCCCCGCTACCCGCCGTTCATGAAGGGTCTGCCGGCAACCCACCCGGACAAACTCATCGAGACGCAACGGGAGTTGATCGGCCAAATCCGTGAAGCCGGACTCGCGCCGCCAGAGATCTTCGAGCAGTTCTATCGACAGTCGCTTTGCCGCTTCGCCTCCTATGCGCATCTCCTGCCGGCCAGCCAGACCCATCATCACCGAGGTGCCGGCGGACTCCTGCGTCACGCGGCCGAAGTCGCCCTGTGGTCGCTCCAGTCCGGCGATCGCGTGCTGCTGCCCGGCGAGCAGGCGCCGCGACGTCGACGCGAGCTCCAGCCGCGGTGGCATCTGGCCGTATTCCTCGCCGCCCTCTGTCACGACGTCGGCAAGCCGGTCACCGACCTGGTGGTCACCAGTCGCGATGGCGCGCAGGTCTGGAACCCCTTCGTCGAAGACCTCTACAGCTGGGCCGGCCGTCATCAGGTCGATCGCTACTTCCTGCACTGGCGTGAGAATCGTGGCAAGAAGCACCAGGCGATTTCCGCCTTGATTGCCGAACGCATCATCAGTCCGCAGGGGCTGGCCTGGATCGCGGCGGGGGATACCGAGCTGGTGCTCTGGATGATGGAGACGATCAACGGCTCGCCCAGCGCCGAGAACCCGATTCACGATCTCGTCATTCGCGCCGATCAGGCCAGTGTCGAGCGCGACCTGCGCAGTCTTGGCGTCGCGTTCACCGGCTACGAGATCGGCCTGCCGGTCGAACGGTTTCTGGTGGACATCATGCGTCGGCTGGTCCGGGAGGGAACATGGGGCGTCAATCAACCGGGCGCACGGCTCTGGCATATTGATGGGCATCTCTACCTGGTCTGGCCGGCCGCCGGCGAGGAAATCGCCGCCCTCATCCATCAGGAGAAAATCCCCGGCTTGCCGAGAACGCCGAACAGCCTTCTCGATATGCTTGTGGAACGTCAGTTGGCGAGTGTCCGCGAGGATCGCGTCGACGGCCATCGCTACTGGGTGATCGCCCCGGCGGTGCTGGCCGAGAAGATCCCGAACATCCGACTGACGGCGATCAGGCTTCGTGAGGTGGCACTGCTCGTCGAGCCCGCGCCACCCTCCGTGCCGGGCAGGCTTCTCGACCAGGACGAAACCGTAACCGAGCCGGCCGACCTACCGGCGCTGAAGTTGTCTCCCGCGCTGAAACCACGCGCTTCACCTGAACAGGGTCGGTTGCCAGAGACGCCTGCCCAGCCCGAGCCCCCGCCTAACCCGCCAGCGGCACCCACCGATCAGCTCAATGGTACTGTGGGTGAAGCGCTGCAGGCGCTTGCCCGGGACATTCAGACGGGCAAGAAGCCTGCCGAGACCCTGATCCACATCGACCCCTCCGGTGTGCTTTGTCTCAGGTGGCCGGATGCACTCAGCGGCTGTGCTCTGGACAGCAAGGCGATTCTCGACGAGTTGTCGCACCGAAACTGGCTGGCTGTTGACCCGCTGTCGCCTTTTCGGAAGGTGACCGAGATCGAGGTTGAGCACGGCCAATTGTGGAAAGTGATTCGCCTGCAGCCGGCGATCAAGCAGCTCATGGCCATCGGAAAGCCTCAGCAACAACCTCCCTCCGCGGAACCTCCCGTTGCAGCGTCGGTTCAGAAATCCACGCCGATCCCGGGCAAGACCGAGACCCCCGCTGAAGACGAGCGGCTGACCCTGATCCAGGGTATTGTCGCCACCTTGCGGGAAGGCGTGAGCGCAGGTGTCCTGACGTCAGAGCGTGAGGGTGCCTTCACCTGGATTCCCTCCCGCCAGGCCGAGCCCCTGCTGGTCGAGCGACTGCAGTTGGCGCGGATGCAGATTCTTCGCCTGGGGAGCGTCGTCCCGGACGTGTTTCTGTGCCAGACGCGAAATCGGGCGCATTGCTACCGAATCCCGGTCCCGCCCGCTGGCGATGGCAGCCAGGTCCCGAGCGCGTAGCGCCGCTGACACGCTGGCAATGGTCGCTGGATGCACCGAGGCGAAATGCGCCCGGGAAAGCCGCATTTCGAAATCCACAGCCGCAGGCGCCAGACCAGAATCGACCCCATGTCGACTCGCGCCCCACTGCCGTTCTTTGCCCTGCTGCTCGCGGCCTCACTGCCCATCGCACACGCCGAGGATCTCGGCGTCGTCGGGCCGACCTACGACATTGCCGAGCCGGATCTTCTGGAAGCCATCGAATCGCGTCTCAAACACATGGAGAAGACCGGCGAACTCGCCAGGAAACAGAACGAGCACCGCGATCGTGTTGTCGCGGCCGTCGAGAAACCGGCACCCGTCGCCGGGCTCACGGCCACCGTTACCCGGCGCAGCTTTTTCATCGACCCGACATGGATTCTCGACCGCGACATCCGCAACGCCCAGGGTGCGATCCTGTTCGTGCGCGGACTGAGGGTGAATCCCCTCGATCACGTTTCGCTGCGCGAACGGCTCGTTTTCTTTGACGGGCGTGACCGCCGACAAGTCGCCTTTGCACGACAGGCGCTGGCGAGCCCCGAAGGTGGCGCCAAACCCATCCTGGTTGCCGGTGAGCCGCTGGCCCTGATGCGCTCGTGGAAACGCCGCGTCTTCTACGATCAGGGCGGCAGCCTGACCCGCCGCCTGGGCATTCGTCAGGTACCGGCGGTGGTCAGTCAGGAAGGCAAGAGGCTTCGGATCGATGAAGTTCGTCCGTGAGTGCGTTCTCCTGTTGCTGTTGGCGCTGGCCATCGGGCGCCCCGGACCAGCCTTGGCGACGCCAACCTGTACCGGCCGATTCGCCAATCCGATCACCGACATCTGCTGGCGCTGCATGCTGCCGATCCGCTTTGGCGGCCTCGATCTGCTCTCCATGGGACAGGAAGACACGCCAAATCCCGGCGGCTCACCGCTTTGCGCCTGCCCGTCGCAGTTGCGGGTCGGTTTCAAGGTGAGTTTCTGGGAACCGGTGAGGCGAGTCGATGTGGTGCGTCGCCCGTTTTGTCTGACCAGTCTCGGCGGACTCGAACTTGATCCTGGGTTCGATGCGCCCCGTGGTTCGCGTTTCAGCCAGGACGGCACGTCGACCTCGTCGTTCTATCAGGTCCATTGGTACGTCGATCCGGTCATCTTCTGGCTGGAAGCGATCTTCGACAACGCCTGCCTGGAGCCGGGCGGTTTCGATGTTGCTTATCTCACCGAACTGGACCCGATGTGGCACGACGACGAGCTGACCTTCATCCTCAACCCCGAGGTCGCGCTGTTCGGCAATCTGGCGGCCCGCGCGGCGTGTGCCGCCGACTGCGCAGCGGCCACCGCCGGCTTTCCGCTCAACACCCTGTTCTGGTGTGCCGGCTGCCAGGGCAGCCTCTATCCGCTGAATGGCAACGTGCAGGCCCATATCGGTGGCGTCCAGGCATCGAGTCTGGAAATGACCCGCCTGGTCGCCAAGATGCACCGGGAAGGGCTGATGTGGGCGGCCTCCGGCGAGGACGGGCTGTGTGGCTACTACCCGCAGCCGATCATGGATAAGACCGGCTACAAGTATCACATGCTCTATCCGATTCCCCAGACTGCACAGATTGCCGGGAAATGCTGCCAGCCGCTGGGGCGATCGACGATCCTGTGGGGCGCCGGGCGCGAGTTTCCCTTCGAGGGCGAGGACTTTGCGTACATGGTCTTCCGCAAACGCAACTGTTGCCAGGGCGCGTTCTGAGGCCATGAGCAAGCGATCGTGGATTTTGCTGTTGGCACGTTGCATTGGCGTCGGTGCCTTGGGCGGGGCGGTGACGTTCGCGCTCGCCCAGGTGGTAGTACCGACTGACACTGAGCTGCGTTCACACCGCGAGCGCATGGGTTCTGCCCTGGACGCCGTCGAGGCGCCGAAGGGCACGGGCCGCCCGGTGGTTCCCGATCCGGCCAAGCTGCCGCAGCCGGCGACCACAGGGCCCGACATTGCCCGGGTGGCAGAAGCCTACCGCCAGACCACGCCAGGCTCAGCACCGGGCAAGGACGAACCGGAGTTGATGGTCTTCATCTCTTTTTCGTTGCCGAAGGAAACCCTGCAGCGAATCGTCAGCCAGGCGGAGAAATCCGGCGCCGTGCTGGTCCTGCGCCGACTCAAGGGGAATTCTCTCACCCGCATGGGTGAGGAAATCGCTGAGCTGCTGGGCGCTCGAAACGTGACGGCGATCATTCATCCACCGGCCTTCAAGCAATTCAAGGTGCGGCAGGTGCCCGCACTGGTGCTGGCACGGTCGGGCCAGGCTTCGCAGATTGGCGAAGACGGCTGCGCGCCGGCGTCGAGCTTCATCCGCGTCGACGGTGATGTCACACAGGACTATGCGCTCGATCTTATCGAGCGACAGGCGCCAGTGTGGGCCGATGTGGCGCGCCGCTATGCCTCACGACTCTCGGGATCACGGCGATGAGCAAGCGGAGCTGGCTGCTCCTCGCTTTGATCCTGGCAAGCCGTGCCTGGGCGCAGGGCGATGCCGCGAGCAGCGCGTTTGCCGAGGGCAAAGCGCTGGGCGCCGGCACGATCGACAGTGCTTTCCAGGGAATAGGCGACGGCACCGGCGCCGCGACCGTGCCGGGCTTCGGATTGAGCACTCCCCAGTCGCAGGTTTTCCAGTCGGGGCAGGGTCAATTGTCGGGGCCGGGTACGGCGAAGATCATCGACTGCGCCAACCAGGCCCCTGAAGTGGATTCCTATCGTCGGCAGGAGTGTGACGCCGTCAATTTCGTGGCCCGCAATCCGGCGGTACGGCCGGCATTCTCGATAGATCGCGCCAACGATCCGCTGATCAGTCGTGCCAGGGCGATTGCCCGTAATCCCACGATGGGCGCCACCGGCATCGCCGCCGGGAACCCTGCCGAACAGTGCCGGGTGGTGACCGAGACCCAGCCCGCGTCGTTCAGCCGGGAAACGTGCAACGACTACCGGCCGGTGAGCAGCTCTTTTTGTTCGACCGCACGGCAGATCAGCGTCGATCAGCATCACCGCTACCAGTGCGTCGAGCAGATGCAGTCGGTGAGCAATGCCTCCTGCTTCATCGGCCAACAGATCGCGGTCGATACACGCTACCGCTACCAGTGCGATCAGACGGTACAGGGCTACGAGTCGCTGAGTTGTCGGCGCGGCGTTTCCGTGACCGTCGGTTTCGGCCAATGCACGCCCGGTGTCTGGCTCGGACGCACGGCGTTCATCGACTGCGGCGACTGCGTCGATCCGTACATGGCGATGAACATCTTTTGCGGCAGCGACGGTCGATCGTACGAGGTGGAACCCTACCGCTCCGGCGACGGCGAGAATCGCTTCGACTATCGGACGCTGGGCTATGAATGGGATGGCAGCTACGGACGCTTTCCCGTGGCGGTCGCGCCGGGTCAATCGATCAGCGATCACTACGTCAGCGATCTGGGTTATGGCTGCCATCTCTACGTCTATTTCAGCGTCAGCTGCAGCGCCACCACCTGCACACCCTCAGTGCGCAACGTCAGTGCCGGCTGCAACTCTGCCGGCGGCAGCGGCACCGGGGCTGCGCTGCAGCTGCCGTTGTCCACGACGGTCAGCAGTTGGCGGTCGAGCGAGTGCACCAGCTTGCAGCAGCGAGCACAGTGATGAAGGCGTTGCTTGCGATGTTGTTCGCCATGACACTCGCTGGCCAGGCGATCGCCGGCGACTGTCAGCTGGCGAGTTCGACCTGTGTCGATAGCAGCGCGAGCAAGACGATCTCCGGTATCGTGGTGACGTTGGCACAAGTCGGCGGTTGCTGGGAGTATCAGGACACCTACACGTGCATCAAGCCCGAGGCGATCGACTACTGCGCCGCGCTTATCACGGCAGGCTGCGGGCAGATCGGTTCGACCTGCAGCGACACGGCGTTCAACGGGACGTGCAACACCTATAGCAAGACTTTCCAGTGCGGCACCGACCAGGGCGAGCCGAGCAACACGCTGCGCTTGAGCAACAGCTACACGCTGCTCACCGACGCCATCGACGCCAGCGCCTGCAGCAGCTATGCGCAGAACGCGCGCTGTCGTCTGGCGGCGCATACCTGTGTCGATTCGACGCCGTGCAGGCGTGACGCCAGTGGGGGCACCGTCTGCCTGGCCGGCGTGACGCCGCCGGAAGGCGGGCTAAACTCGACGGCGAGCTGTTGGCGCTATCAGGACGACTATTCTTGCATTGCCGACGACCCCCTCGATTACTGCGCGGCAATCAAGGCGACCGAGGGCTGTACGCTGGTCACTTCGACCTGCGACAGCACGGCCTTCGACGGGTCGTGCAATCAATACACGCGCCAGTATCAGTGCACCAACGTGACGGCGGCGACGAACCCGCCGACGGTCGTGCCACTCGACACTTCATACACCATCACCTCGAACACCCTCGACACCAGTGGCTGTACGTCGCTGGCGGAAAGCAGCAACTGCGTCCATGCCGCACACACCTGCACGGACAACACGCCTTGCAAGACGATCAACGGCCTCCAGGTCTGCCTGGACACCGTCTCGCCGCTCCCGGAAGGGGCCCAAAGTGCGGGCGATTCCTGCTGGGTGTGGTCGGAGGACTACACCTGCGCCGCGACAGCACTGAGCGATGACTGCCAGGAGTTGATCGACCGGGGATGCACCCAGGTGGGCAGCGACTGTGTCGACCGCCTGCCCTCGGGTGCTTGTGACCTGAACGAGCGCACTTATTCGTGCCAGACCTCGCCGGCGCTGCAGACGCAGCGCACGGTCTGCGATCAGGCGGCGTTCTGTCAGGGTGGTGGCTGCTTCGACACGAGCCATCCGGCCGATCAGGATTTCGGCAAAGTCCTCGCCACGCTGGAGGCGGCGCGCGAAGCGGGGGTCTATGGCGGCGATCAACGGCTGTTCACGGGCGTCACGGAGCAGTGTCGCAAGAAGCTGTTCGGCCTGGTGAACTGCTGCAAGAAGGGCGGCGGTGGCGCCGCGAAAAGCAACAACGCGCTGATGTCGGCGGCGATCCAGGGGGCGTATGCGGGAGGTCAGCTGGCGGTGAACGCCGGCAGCAAGTACGTCTTCGATTTCATGTATCCGCAGTACGCCGGATATCTCGAAGCGGGCGCGAAGGCGATGATCTCGTCAGAGGTGCTGTTCACGCCGACGAATTTCCAGCCGTCGTTCAGTTTCTATGGGCTGACCTTTTCCACGGGGACAATGACCAGTGGTCTGCTCGGCGGACCGATTTTTTCCATCGGGTCGCTGGGCAGCTTCAATTTCTACTTCGATCCCTACTCGCTGGCCGTGGCGGTGGCCCTCGAACTGCTCTCCGATCTGCTCTCGTGCGACCAGGCCGAGCAACTGCTGGCGATGCACCGAGATGCCAATCTCTGTGTCGCGGTGGGTTCGTTCTGTTCGGCGCGGGTGCCGATCATCAGGACGTGCATCGAGCAGACCCAGTCGTATTGCTGTTTCAACTCTCGCCTGGCTCGATTGATCAATGAACAGGGCAGGGGGCAGGTCGGCAAACCCTGGGGCAGCGGCAAGCATCCGGACTGTTCCGGATTCACCCCCGCGGAGTTCGAACGGCTCGATTTCTCGCGCATCGACCTGGGCGAGTTCATCGCGGAAGTCACGGCTAGCGTGCGCGTACCTACTGCGTCGTCGATCGGGCAGAACGTCCGCGGCACCGTCGAGCAGCGCGTCAATAGTTACTACAGCCGGTGATGACTGCGCAGGCCTCTTTCTCCGGGCAAGGACGCGATGTCTTCGGACAGGTGGGTGGCGTGAATTTTCTCAGGGAGATTCGATGAAAGCACCTCCGAAAACCCTTGCGCTGGTCTTGTCCGTGCTGGGTCTGCTGGGCACCAGAGACGTTGTTGCTGCGGACTTGAAGCAACATCTGATCGCGGCTATCGATGCGCCCGATGGGCGGTCTGATGGCGACCTGAGTGGGCGAATGGCCGAGTTCTTCAAGGGGCAGACGCGGTCGTCTGCGCCGGTGCGGGTTCAGGTCAGAACATTGAGGAAGTTTGCCACGGCTGGTTGTGCTCGCCTGGTGGCGACGCTGATCCAGGACGACGTGCCGACGAAGGATGGCAAGCGGATTCCACTGGCCGTTCGCTACGAACTCAATCTGTGCCGTGACGGGCAGCCACCGAGTGAAGGGATTGACCTTGACGCGGCGTCGCGCGTGCTTTCGGGTGAGTCGCCGGCGGCAATGATGAGAGAATCGGGCCCTCACTAACCACCAACGGGGAGTACCTCAATGAACAAGTCCGAGCTGATTGAAGCGCTGGCGAGCAAAGCTGATCTGTCCAAGGTGGCCGCGGGCCGTGCCGTCGATGCCCTGCTTGAAGAAATCGTGGCAGCCGTCGCCAACGGCGATTCGGTGACGCTGGTGGGCTTTGGGTCTTTCAAAGCGGCACCGCGCGCGGCTCGCGAAGGCAAGAACCCGAAAACTGGCGCGAAGCTCAGCATTGCCGCCACGACGGTGCCCAAGTTTTCTGCGGGTGCCGTCTTCAAGCAAGCAGTGGCCGGCAAGGGCGAAGGCAACACCTAAGAGGTTCGCGTCTTGCCGTGGCCACTTGATGTCCGGAAGAAATGATCAGGGGGGTCGCGCTCTTTGCATTGAGAGTGAACCGCCAAGCTGCGTCAGCCACTGCGTGTCGTTGGCCTGTGGACCGATTTTCGACCCACTTGGTGCGGTCAAATGACGCGGGCTGCGAGTAGTCAGCAAGGCCGCTGCTGCTCGATCGACTGCATCCCTCGTAGAGCAATTGCCCTCCACCAGCCACCGCCAGGGTCCCGCGCCGTGCGAAATACGCTCGAAAAGTTCGCATTTCGGCACCGTGCTGCGCTCGTCGCCGTACTAGAGTCGACTCATGGAATCGATTCTTGGCGCGGATGAATCTGGTCCGTCAGACGGAGCGTGAGGTGATGCTATGAATCAACGGTTGATACGTCTTCCCCAGGTCAAGTCCATGGTAGGGCTTGGCCGATCGTCGATCTACGACAAGATCAAGAGAGGCGAATTTCCGAAGCAGATCAAGCTCGGGCGCTCGTCCGGATGGATCGAGGCTGAGGTGCAATTGTGGATCAGCGAGCAGATTCAGGCGAGTCGGTCGGACCCGCTTCAGTCCTTTCAGTACTCTCGGGCGACGAGTTAGCAAGGGCGTTCTCCGGAAGGATTCTTCCACCTTGTCTGGCACACTGAGCGACACGGAATGTTCGCAAACTTCCGGCGGGAAGTTGCTTGATTACGAACATAAGTCGCGGAAGGTCGATCGGAAACCGTGGACCGTGATGTCGCCGCGTCCCATTCGTCGCAGTACCGCGTTCGAGCTCATGTCAGAAAGGGATGCCTCAGGCTCCGGGAAAAACCAAGTCGCCTGGCAGCCTGCCGTACTTTCTCGGTGTCGTCAGGCGTACATGAAAGAGTCATAAATCCTGGAGCAGCCGAGTTGTCTCATATCCAACTCTATCGTCGCTGACCGCAAGAATGACTATCTGCTACAGCTGTCTCTGGACGGTTGGCTGAACCACGGCCCCTGCCCAGCACTTGGCAAGGTCCGTCCACTGCTGCATCATGGCCTGGCGCTTCTTCAGAAACTTGACCCAGTCGTAGGCAGTGTCGAAGGCGTACTGTACCGAGTGGGCGACTGGATGTTCGATGATATCGGGCGTCCACAGGTCAATCTTGTTGAACGCCATCCTCAAAACATTCGGACCGAGTCCAACTTCGCTCGAACTTTGTCGTGGCGCAGGTGACCGTAGTTCGATTCGATCATCTGGACACTTGTGCCGGTGATCTTAGCGACCACGAAGGAGTCCATTCCACTCATTATCATTTCAGATATTGCCGTGTGGCGAAGGGAATATAGAACCACGTCATCCGGTAGTTCGGCCGAGATCACCGCTTCCTTGAACGGCTTCTTCCAGGAATCCTTGGTCCATCGACCGCCTGTCGAGGGCGCCAACATGGGCGCATTGCCGATACGGTCCTTAGCCAATTCCGACAGAAACGCTTCGGCCGCCGTTGAAACTGGTACCGTTCTCTCGCCCGTTTTGCCACGAAAAGTGACAGCGCCAAACTTCCGGTCAAAATCCGAGGCGTTCAGTGCTGCTAGCTCTCCAGGGCGAGCGCCGGTGAGGAGCATGGCCTTGACCAACTGGCGAAGATCGTCGCCACATTTACCGAGCAGGGCGAGGCGTGCCTCCATGTTTAAGAAAGCATTTTTTCGGCGAGCCCCGACTCTTTCAAATGCCTTCACAGTCTTCCAACCAGAATCCGTGGCCACCAGACGATCGCTCAACGCTCTATTCAGGGCCGCTTTCAGGCTTGCAAGATTCCTGTTCGCCGAGTCTTTCGCGCGCCTCAAGTCCTCATCGTCATCTTCATCTGCCTGCTTGATCTGAGCAGCAAGCCAACGCCGAACGTCAGTCGTTTTCAGCTTGTCAAGAGGTATGTTGCCGAAGGTGCTGCCATAGACCAGCCGACGAAAACGCCCCTCCACATCCTTGGCCGTGTTCCGTCGCTGACCCATGAGCAAAGCTTCCTCGTAGGCTTTGCAGGCAGCCTCCACTGTCGTCGCACTGGGGTTTGCACCCTGCTGATTCTGCGTAATCCAGACGCGGGTAGCTTTAGCCGCTTGGTCGTACTCGTCGAAGTGACCCAGCGCACGGTAATGCTGCTTTCCGTCTTCATCGCGCCAACGCCCAATCCATGTGCCCTCCCCAGCGTCCAGCTTGCGAAATCCAACGTAGCCACCTGCCAAGAGTCGTGCCCAATAAGGCTCACGCTTTGGCTGTAGCTTGGCTCTATCTGTCTTGGATACGATTGCATTCATGGTAGCGATTACCGTACGTAAACTGTACGGAAATTCTACGCTGGACTAGGTCGGACTGCAATGGCTTCTATTCTCTAAAATATCAATTGCTTATGAACAATCCTGGACTGCTGTGGATCATTGTTCCCGCCCTCCGAAGGCAGGGGTCGGACGTTCGAATCGTCTCGGGCGTGCCAGAAGCACAGGAAAATGGGCACCTCATTGGGTGCCCATTCGGTTTTTACGACGGCTCGACGGCTCTCTTCGCGGCTGCGCAACGCGCCGCTGATCGGGCTCGCTACGCAGCCTTTCCTGCCAGCGCGCTCGCGCTAACCCGAGCGACCGACGAATCCCGGCAGTCCCGCCGCCTCGGGAGAACTCGCCAAATAGCGCGCCCAGCCGATCTTCTCGTCGTAGTCGTCGGGGTCGGCCTGGCGAATGTCTTCCAGGGTCATCTCCATGCAGTTCTTCTTGCACGTCAGCTGCTCGGCGAAGATCACGCGGGTGCGGAAGAAGCTGCCCCATTTGAACTCGGCGAAGATGGCGTTATTGGGGTCCTTGACGTAGCCGTAGCCTTCGCGCACCAGCCAGGAGAGGCTCCGATACAGGTCGTTGTCGAGGTCTTTGACGTGCTGCTTGAGTGTGCTCGGATTGTTCGGACCGGCGCCCATGGCGTCGAAGGGGTACACCCAGTTATTGGCGGCCATCGTTTTCCAGAAGTGTTTTCCCGCGATGGAATTCCAGTTGCGCGTGACGAGGACCGGGACCTCCATGTCGCCTTTGGCGCGCCACAGCGAAACGCTCAAGTGGTGGTGGTCGATGAGGTAGAACTGCCCGCCGTTGCCGATGATCACCGGGACGGTGCGCGGCAGGAGATAGTCTTCCAGAGCGCTGTCGCTCTTTTCCTTGATTTTCGCCACCTTGACGTTCACTTCGTCCATGCCGACGGCGTTCTGGGTGGGCTTGAGGTCACTGAGCTTGAGACGCCCCAGAGTGCCTTGCGGACTCTGCGCGTCGATTTTGGGGAGAAAACCGCATACTTCGTCACTCTTCTTGGCCATTGATCGCTCCTGGTGTGGTGGACATCGTGGGCAATTCCCCGGCGCGGCGTGGCTGCCCGGTGCGCCGCCCGCAGCTTGTGGAGACGGGGAATGGTCTCGGCACCGGGGTTGAAACTCTCGCGATGGTATTCCGATAGGCCCCGGAGATTCAACCCTGCACCGAACAGCGGATTCGACGATAATCCCTGGCCTGACGCCTGCGCTTCTCGCGCCGGCGCGAACAGATAGTTCCTTACAGCGAAGTGATGCAGCGAATGACGAATGCGATGGCTCCGCAGCGCCCGACCCGGGAAGAAATTGCGCAGCTCCCGCCTTTTGCCGGCTTGCCCCTTGAGCGTATTCATTTGCTGAGGACAGCGGCGCAGTTCGAGGCCGCGCGCGGCGAAATCCTGCGTGCCGGTTTCGTCGGTTTCGACACCGAGAGCAAGCCGACCTTTGCCAAGGGTGAGCTGACCAGCGGGCCGCACGTCGCCCAGTTCGCGCTGCGCGAGCAGGCCTTCATCGTCCGCGTCGAAGGCGCGGCGGCGTGCGAATTCATCAAGAGCGTCGTCGAATCAGACGCGGTGGTGAAGGTCGGCTTCGGGCTGAAGTCGGATCGGACGGTGCTGCTGAGCAAGCTTGGCGCCAGCATTCGGGCGATGATCGATCTTGCGGACGCGCTGCGCAGGAAGGGAATTCGCCAGACGATTGGCGCGAAAGCCGCGGTGGCCATGGTCCTCGGACAGCGCCTGCAGAAGTCGCGCTCGGTGACGACGTCCAACTGGGCGCGCCAGACGCTGCTGCCGAACCAGCTTCTTTATGCGGCCAACGACGCCTACGCCGCTCTGGCCGTGTTCTATGCACTGGACCTGCACCTTGCACCCGTCGCCCCGGCTGGACCCTCCGCCTCTGCCGAGTCGGTGGAGCCGGTGGAGTCCGTCGAATCGCCCGATTGATGCGCGCTGCGCCAGCGCATCAATCGGCGTGGTACTGGCTGGCGTTCCTGCCTTTGAACGGCGCATAGAAAGCCTTGATGGCAGCGATGTCGGCCTCGACGTCGCCGGTCGGCACGAAGATTTCTCCCAGGCCACTGACCTTTTTCTCGTAATCCATGTAGGCGAGGACGATCGGCACCTGTGCACTGACGGCGATATGGTAGAAGCCGGTCTTCCATTGCCGCGTCTTGCTGCGTGTTCCTTCGGGCGGGACGATCAGTTGCACCGGGCCATCGGCGGCCTTGAGCGCGGCTGCCGACGCGGCGACCAGATTGTTGGCCGTTTCGCGCGCAACGGGGATGCCGCCGAGCCACATCATCAGGCCGCGAAACGGCGGCCTGAAAATCTGCGCCTTGCCCATCCAGTAGATATTCAGCCGCAGGGCGAAGGCGACCATCAGCGTGTAGGGCAGGTCCCAGTTGCTGGTGTGCGGAGCGGCGATCAACACGCTCTTGCTCGCCGACGGCGGCAGACTGCCCTCGATCTTCCAGCCGGTGAGCTTCAGGAAGTTCACCGAGAAAGCGCGCAGCAGGGTGTTGACGATCGGGGTGCCGAAAATGGTGCGGTGCATGGGTCTGCCTGTCAGTTGGCGCGCAGTACCGGTCGCCGGAAGGCAGGCCACCGCGTTTGAAACGGGACGCGCATTATCGCCTGTCCTGGCCGCCGGTAGGCGTGCAATGAGTCGGTTGGCTGCGATCAGGGGCGTTCGCGACGGCCTTGTCGCGTGATTGCCTGAATGCAACGGCGCGGCTACGCCACCAGCTTCAGGCCGAGGATGCCGGCGACGATCAGGCCGATGCAGAAGAAACGGGCCAGCGTTGCCGCCTCCCCGAATACCGCGATGCCGAGCGCAAAGGTGCCGACGGCGCCGATCCCGGTCCATACCGCGTAGGCGGTGCCCATCGGAATGCTCAGTTGCGCGTAGAGCAGCAGTGCGCCGCTGGCGACGATGCACACGCCGGCAAAGGAGATCCATCCCCAGTGCGTGCCGCGCTCGCCGTGCCCGAGTTTGAGCCCCAGCGGCCAGCCGCACTCGAAAAGTCCGGCGACGAGAAGTGCCACCCAGTCCATCGTTCCGGCGCCTACTTCGAGGCGATCTTGAGGCCGACGATGCCGGCGACGATCAGGGCAACGCAGAAGAAACGCTCGATCGTTGCTGCTTCGCCAAAGAGGAGTATGCCGAGAACGAAGGTACCGACGGCGCCGATGCCGGTCCACACGGCGTAGGCGGTGCCCATGGCAATTTGCCGCTGCGCGATCAGCAGCAGCGCGCCGCTGGCGCCCATGCTCAGTGCGGCGAAGGCCAGCCAGCCCCAATGGGCGCCACTCGGCGACCAGCCGAGCTTAAGCCCGACCGGCCAGCCCCATTCGAAAACGCCGGCGACGAGCAGCGCCATCCACTCCATGCTCTGTTCTCGCTCAGCCCGGGGCAGCGGGATAGAGGTCGTCGAGCAGCTTGCGGGCGATCTCGGCGATCAGCGGCGTGGCGGCGCCGGCAACGCTGCCCGGGTCGATGTCGCTCGCCGCGACGCCCGTCTCGCGGCCGGCCCAGGCAGCCAGCAGCCTGGCCCTGCTCGCCGCGACGGCCGCGGTCACCAGCGGGGGCCAGAACGCCGGATACTCGGTTTCTCGCCACTCGCCGCGTCCGCGCCCGTAATGCGCGACGGCCAGGTAGCGCAACAGCGAGCTGACCACCAGTTCGCACAGGAAGCTGTCGTCCCAGCGCAAGGTGGTGCCGCGTCGACCGCGCGCCATATTGACGCCGCGGGCAATGCCGGCGCCGCCCAGCGCGCCGACGACGGCGCCGGTGATCATCCCGGCGCCGAGCGTCAGGCCGGCGTGCGCGATGTCGACGCCGAGGCCGGTCAATGCGCCGGATACCGCGCCGCCCATGAGCGCTGCCTTGCGCTCATTGACCGGAGCCTCGACGCTCACCGTCAGCGCGATGCGCCGCAGCAGCTCTTCGCTGGCGTGGCCTTCGAGTTCGTGAATGGCGATCAAACGATCGAGCCCCGCCTGCAGATCGCTGTCGACGCGCGAAGCGAGCGCCTGCAGGGCGCGCGCCTTGTCGTCCCCGGCAGCGTCGTCGCCAGCCGCCGCGTTGCGGCCAACACCGAGCGCGCGCTTGAGGTCGCGCAGCGTTCCTGTCAGCCGCGTTTCGGGCAAGGTTTCGAGATCCAGCGCGGCGCGCGCCAGCGTTTCTGCCAACACCGCCATCGACGCGTCGAACTGTGCCTCACGGCGCGCCTGCCAGGCGCCGACCAGGCGTGCGTAGGCTTCCCCGCGTTGTGCCGGCAACATCGTGCCGACTTCGTGCAGGAGGGTGATCTCCTGCACCCAGCAGCGTGCAAAAGCGTCCAGCGGGAGCACCGAGTGCACGATTGGATAGCCGCCGAGGAGGCTTCGCCAGCGGTCGTGTTCGGCGGCTTCCTCGGCGGGCGGTCGCGAACGGCCGGTCTGGTTGAGGAGCACGATGACCGGTTTGCCGATCCACTCGAGAACGGCAAGCTCGGGTTCGAGGTAACCGGCGTCAGCCGGTTCCTCCGAGGCATTGACCAGGTAGAGCACCACGTCGGCCTGGTCGCGGACGTTGGCCACCGCCTGCTGGGTAAACCACATCGAGCGATCACGAAAGCGATCCCAGACCTGCCCGACGAACCAGCCGATGGGGTTGCCCTGCTGGCGCAGGCGCTTGGCAAGTCGGGCGCTGTCGCCAAACCCGGGGGTGTCCCAGAGCGTCAATTCGTCGCCTTCGGGCGTGCTGATCAGCGAGTAGGCGTTGACGTCGACGGTGACGTGCGGTGCGTCGCGTACCTCGCCGACGTCGCAGCCGAGCAGCGTCCGCGCCAGCGTTGTCTTGCCGGCGTTGGTATGCGAAATCAGCGACAGGGAGATGCGATCTGCGCTCATGCCGAGCCCTCCAGACGACGTTCGATCTCGTCCTGCGCCGCGTTCAGATCGGCTTGGGCGAGATCCAGGAAAACCGGGGTGAGCCCGAGTTCGGCGAGATCGGCGAGTTCGCTGCGCCAGGCGGCCCGGCGCTGTTCGATACGGCGTGGATCGGGGTCGAAACGGGCGCGCCACGGCGCTTCATCGACCAGCACGAGGACCGGCCCGCCATTTCCCATGGCGCGCACGGCACGAACGAAGGCGCCCTGTGTTTCGCGCTCCGGGGTGGCCAGCAGACTGAACAGCGCGACGCTCGGGCCGTGGCCCTCGGGGTGCCCGCCTGCCGGTAGCGTCTCTTCTCCGCCATAGCTCACCGGCGTCGCCCAGGTGAGCTGCGCGTTGTCGCCGAAGACCCGCCTGAGCAGCCGCTGCAGGCCGGTCGTCGTTGCCGGCGCCGGGTGATAGCTGTAGGGGATGACGGTCAGCTGAGCCGGTCCGGCCAGGTAGCCGTGCAGCAGGCGCTGGAAATAGGGGTCGCCAAGGTCGCCGAGCAGGCGTGCGCGGCGATGGCGTTCAAGCAGGCCGCTGGCAATACCGAGAACGCTGCGCGGCACGATGACGACGATGAACAGCGTGGCGGCGAGAAGATGCAACCAAGGCGCGGCGTTTTCCGTGGCCGGCAGGACGCCGAAGCGGATCGCGGCGAGTCGGTCAACGTCGGGCAGGAGCGAACCGGTGAGCCACAGCGCCGGTGCCAGCAGCACGCTCAGCAGGCGGTGCACCGTTTCGGCGTCGAGGAAGGTACTCTCCCAGCCGGCGCGATATTCGAAGGCCAGTCCGCGCAGATAAAGCCCGCTCAGGATGCCGGCGGCAAACAGTGCGGCGGCGAAGTGCAGCAGGCGTGCGACGCGTGCGGCGTAGAGAGGCGCGGCGATCTGACTCCAGTCGCCCAGCAGTCGGGGCAGCACGGCAGCCGGCATGGCGACGCCGCGTTGGCGCAGCCGGCGACCGCTGCCGGCCAGGCCGGCGACCAGCGCGCGGCGCACGGGGCCCGCTTGACGGGCTGGTTTGCCACCGCGGCGCAGGCTATTGACGAGAAGCAAGAGGTAGACCGCGACGTTCCACGCCAGCAGGCCGAGCACCGGTGGCGCCAGCAGGTTGATGTTCTGGCCCGATCCGATGCGGTCGATGAGCACACCGGCGGCAAAGGAGAGCACCATCACCAGGGCAGCGATCCAGCCGCGCCACAGCAGACCGTCTACGACGCGAACGAAACCGGGGTCACGCGGTCGCAAGCGGTCGAGCGCAAATCGCGCGCGGCAGGCGATGAAATCGGCGGCTCTGGCGCCTTCACCGACGGCCTCTGCCGCCGCCTGGCTGGACCACGAGCGGTCCTCGTCGGTCCAGCTTTGCCTGTCCCCGTCGACGGTCTCGACGGCGCGCACTGCGGTGGTCAGCAGGGCGTCGCGTTCATTCATCGTCGGGCGATATGAGGGAGGGATGGCGGGCCGCAATGAGCGGGGAGTGGTCGGGGGTAGGCGTGCGCACTGCGCAGAGTTTCTCTGGCCCGGTCGGCGCTGTCAAGCGCGGGAAACCAGTACGGGTAAGCGGCGGCCGCCTGCGCGCTCGGGCGCAGTGGCTGGCGTCGTTGGCGAAGCGCCGGGCCGGTGCAAACGCTCTTGCGCGGCAAGGTACCGCCAGACTTGCTGGCAAATCTTGTCGTTTTCGTGAAACCTGTCATGCTCTTTCCCGTCTCCTTTTCACGATTCGAGGTTTACGCGTGCCAGTTCATCGCCCGCTCATCGTCAGCATCGCCCTTCTGCCGATCGTCCTCGCCGGCTGCGCGCTCTTCGAGCAGCGGCCGCCGTCGGTTGTTGCCGCCCCGCAACCAGGTATCACCAGCGAGGGCGGGCAACTGCAGATTCCCCTCGGCAGCGGGGTCTACTTCTGTGAACTCGGGCGCAGCGTCCTGGTCCGGCGCAATGAAAAAAACACCCGCATGATCGAGCTGGACTGGCAGGGCAAGCGGCGCACCTTGCTGCGCTACGACTCGAGCTCGGGCCTGCCTCGCTACGAGGATCGGCAGAATGGTCTGCTGTGGATCGATCTGCCCTGGAAGAGCGTCTTGATGAACGCCAGGACCGGCCAGCCGCTGGCCAACGAGTGCAAGCTGAGTTAGGCGTTTTGTGTTGGCGCGCCGGGATGGGCGATCAGACCGCAGCGGGCCGAGGCGCTGAAATCACATGCCCCGTCGCTGCCGTTGGCTTACCAGGGGCGACTGCCAAAAGCGCTGGCGAAATGATCGGCGATCTCGTTGCGTGTCGGGCGATGGTTCTGTCCGCCACGATGGGCGATCTTGATCGCCCCCATCACGGCGGCAAGCTGACCCGTTTTCTGCCAGTCCCAGCCGGCGCCAATACCGTAGAGCAGCCCTGAGCGGTAGGCATCCCCGCAACCGGTGGGATCGACGACGGCAGTGGCCTGGACAGCCGGGATTTCGTGGCAAAGGCCTTTGGCGTAGATGCGCGAGCCTTCGCCACCGAGGGTCACGACCAGCGCGTCGACCTCGTCGGCCAGTCGTTCGATCGATCGATCGGTGCGGTCACAGAGCAGCTTCGCCTCGTAATCGTTGAAACAGGCGTAGCTGGCGAGCTTCATGAAGCCCATCAGGTCCTCGCCGGAGAACATCGGCAGCCCCTGGCCGGGATCGAAAACGAAGGGGACGCCAGCCGCCGCGAGGTCCTGCGCGTGCTGCAGCATGCCGTCGCGTCCGTCCGGTGCGACGATTCCGAGGGTCGCTCCAGGCACATCGGCGACGTGATTGAGGTGCGAGTAGGTCATCGCGCCGGGGTGGAAGGCGGTGATCTGGTTGTCGTCGAGGTCGGTGGTGATGAAAGCCTGGGCGGTGAAGCTGCCGGCAATGCGGCGCACGTGCGCCCGCGACAAGCCAAGATCGTCCAGGCGCAGCAGATAGGGGTCGGCGTCGTCACCGACCGTGGCCATGATCAGGGGTTCGCCATTGAGCAGCTTGAGGTTGTAGGCGATGTTGCCGGCGCAGCCACCGAACTCGCGCCGCATCTCGGGAACCAGGAACGCGACATTGAGGATGTGAATCTGCTCGGGCAGGATGTGGTTCTTGAAACGATCATGGAAGACCATGATGTTATCGAAGGCGATTGAGCCGCAAATGAGTGTCGACATTGACTTTCCGGGGAGTTACATCGGGATGAGGGAATGATGGGCAAGGCTTACGGATAGAAGACGTAAAGCCGGTAGCCGGCGGCCTTGACCTCACTGGCGTCCAGCCACAGGCGAACTTCGACGTCGGCGTTGGCGGCGAACGATTTTTCGGCAAGCTGTGCCGGCGCGAGGTACTCGTCGGCCATGAAAACGCGGCGCACGATGGGCTTGTCGGCGCTGTCGGTGAGCGTCAGTTCGATCGCCGGGTACGCCTGCGCATAGCTGGCCCGGTTGCGCAGGGTCGCCTGGAGCACGAGTTGCTTGTTTCGTCCCGGTTCGCTCTGCAGATCCGAGGCTTCGATACTGACCAGATCGACGTGACGCGGCAGCGGGATGTCGGTGCCCAAAGCGGCGCTCAGCGCGGCCAGTGCCGGTCGTGTGCTGGGTGTGGTGAGGGCGATCACCCCGCGGAAATGAAAGATCGTCTGGCCGATCAGGGTCAGGACCAGGAGGACGATGACGATCACGAAGGGCGCGGCCGGCGCCTTGCCGGCGACCGGCGGCGCGGGCTGGCTGATGGCGCCTTCCAGCCAGCGATCGTAACCCGGCAGGTCCTTTTTTTCACGCGGCAGGAGCCCGTGCTCGGCGTCGTGGATGGCGTCCCTTTCCGTGCCGTTCGCCACTCGCCCGGTGGCCATTGGCGGCGAATCGGTTGGCGGGCTGACGCGCATGCTGTCCGCAAGGCTTTCGCGAGCGCCCTCGGGAATCGCATGGTGCGTACTGTCGGCGACAGTGTCGAGGGTGTAGGCAGCAAGGTAAGGCTCGGCGCGACCGGAAGGCTCGGCGTCGGCGGGTGCGTGTTCGTCGTCCTCCCCGCTCGCGGTCTCGGCGGCGTCGATGTCCTCGCGCAGCAGCGCGGCGACGGCGGGGGCCGCCTCGTCCGCGCTGTCCGACCGCGGCGGTGTTTCCGCTTGCGGCGGGGTTTCCGTGTGCAGTGGCGTTGCCGACTCGAGCGGGACATCCGGCGCCGTCGCTGGCGGCGCAGCGACGACCGGTTCAGCGTCGTCGAGCAGGCTGTCGAGAGCGTTGAACACCCGTCGACACTGCCCGCAGCGGACCTTCCCGGCACGCGCCTTGAGTTGCTCCGGGGTTACGCGAAAAATCGTCTGGCAGCCCGGGCAGCAGGTTTTCATCGGCTAGTCCTTCACGCCGGCGAGGCATACCCAGCCATCGCGCGTGTCGGCAACGCGCAGCGGCAGGTAGGGCGCGTAGGCAGCGACAAGCTGATCGCTCTGCTCGGCGAGGATCCCCGACAGCGCCAGGCGACCGCCGCGACGTACGTGGCCACAGATCGCTGGTGCCAGAACCTTCAGCGGGTTGGCCAGGATGTTGGCGACGACGATGTCGAACTGCCCCTTCACTTCGCGTTCCGAGTCCTGGAAGCGGACGGCGACACCGTTGCGCTCGGCGTTGCTGACCGACGCGGCCACCGCCTGTGGGTCGATGTCCACTCCCAGCACATCGCTGGCCCCGAGTCTGGCCGCGGCGATGGCCAGGATGCCCGAACCGCAACCGTAGTCGAGGACCGAGACTGCCGGCGCAATGCAGTTTTCGAGCCACTCCAGGCACAACCGGGTCGTGGGGTGCGAACCGGTGCCGAAGGCCATCCCGGGATCGAGGACCAGAACGATGGCCTGCGGATCGGGCGCGTCGTGCCACGACGGAACGATCCACAAACGCTCGGAGACGCGAATCGGTTCGAACTGCGCCTGGGTGACCTGCACCCAGTCCTGCTCGGCGATCTCCTCCTCGGCAAAGGCAGGTGCCTGGTCGAGGCCGGCTCGCGCCGCACAGAGGCTGACCAGTCGCGTGCTATCGGTGTCTGGCTTGAGCAGGGCGACCACGCGCGAGCGCTCCCATCCCGGCCGGGTCATCGAACCGGGCTCGCCAAATTGCGGCGTCTCGTCGACGGTGCCGGCGTCGGCATCCTCGATGCTCGCTGCCAGCGCCCCTTCCTCAAGGAGCGCATCGGCCAGGGCCTCGGCGTGCAGGCAGTCGGTTTGGATACTGAGGGATAGCCAGGCCATCGCTGATCGGCGCCGCTCAGGCGCCCTTGTTGAGTTCGTTCTTGGCGGCCAGCCGCTGTTCGAGATAGTGAATGCTGGTGCCACCTTCCATGAAGCGGGCATCATGCATCAGTTCCTGATGAAGGGCGATGTTGGTCTTGATGCCTTCGATACTCATTTCCGACAGTGCGGTGCGCATGCGGCGAATCGCTTGATCGCGAGTGTCACCGTAGGCAATCACCTTGGCGACCATCGAATCGTAGTGTGATGGCACGGTGTAGCCCTGATAAATATGCGAGTCCACGCGGATGCCGGGTCCGCCGGGGGGGTGGTAGAAGGTGATCTTGCCGGGCGAAGGAACAAAGGTGAACGGGTCTTCGGCGTTGATTCGGCATTCGATGGCGTGGCCGCTGAAAGCCAGATCCCGCTGTTTGAAGCGCAGCCGTTCGCCGTCGGCAATACGGATCTGCTCGGCGACCAGATCGACGCCACTGATCAGTTCGGTGACCGGATGTTCGACCTGAATGCGCGTGTTCATCTCGATGAAATAGAACTCGCCATTCTCGTAGAGGAATTCGAAGGTTCCCGCACCGCGATAGTTGATGCGTCGACAGGCTTCGGCACAACGCTCACCAATGCGCGCGATGTGGCGGGCGGCAATTCCCGGAGCAGGAGCCTCCTCGATGATCTTCTGGTGGCGGCGCTGCATCGAGCAATCACGCTCGCCGAGAAAGACCGCATTGCGAAAACTGTCGGCGAGCACCTGGATCTCGACGTGGCGCGGGTTTTCCAGGTACTTTTCGAGATAAACTTGTGGATTGCTGAAGAAATTCTGCGCTTCGCTACGGGTCATGGTCACCGCGTTGACCAGCGCTGCTTCGGTGTGTACGACGCGCATGCCGCGCCCGCCACCGCCACCCGCCGCCTTGATGATGACCGGGTAGCCGACTTCCTTGGCCAGGCGCAGGATTTCCTTGGGGTCTTCGGGCAGCACGCCCAGCGATCCGGGGACGCAGGGAACCCCGGCGGCGCGCATGGCCTCCTTGGCAGAGACCTTGTCGCCCATCAGGCGGATAGTCTCCGGACGGGGGCCGATGAAAACGAAGCCCGAGGACTCCACCCGCTCGGCAAAGTCCGCGTTTTCGGAGAGAAAGCCATAGCCGGGGTGAATGGCTTCGGAATCCGTGACTTCGGCCGCCGAAATGATCGACGGGATGTTGAGGTAGCTCAGCGCCGAAGGTGGCGGACCGATGCAGACCGATTCATCAGCGAGTCTGACGTACTTGGCTTCGCGATCGGCTTCCGAGTGAACGACCACTGTCTTGATGCCGAGTTCGCGACAGGCACGCTGGATACGCAGGGCGATTTCGCCGCGATTGGCGATAAGGACTTTCCCGAACATGACGGAAGATTCTCCCTAGCCGATGACGAATAGCGGCTCGCCGTATTCGACTGGCTCGCCATTCTCGACCAGAATGGCCATCACCGTACCCGCGTGATCGGCTTCGATCTCGTTGAGCAATTTCATTGCCTCAATGATGCAGAGCGTGTCGCCGGCTTTGACGACGCTGCCCAGCCGGACGAAGGGCTCGCCGCCTGGACTGGCTGAGTGGTAAAAAGTGCCGACCATCGGCGCCTTGACGACGTCGCCGTCCGGCAGTTGCGGTCCGTCGGATGCCGTGACGGCGACCGTTGCCGGCGCGGCGGCCATCATCTGGGTCGGCGTGGCCATGGTCATGGCGTAGGCTTGATGAGCCATGGCACCACCATGTTTCACGATGCGAACCCTCTCTTCGGCGTCATTGATCTCGAGTTCGGTGATACTCGACTCCTCGACGAGATCAATCAGTTTCTTTAACTTGCGCAGATCCATTAATTCTCTCCGGATGAACATACTCGTTCGCGGCCAGGGGCCACGAGCGCCAGACAACGTATTGCTCGAAGGCTCACTCAGCTGAAACCTTGCTCAGTAGGTATTCGAGCGCCAGCAGATAACCCTCGCTGCCAAGGCCGGTGATGACGCCAATCGCCAGATCGGAGAAGTACGAATGGTGGCGGAAAGCTTCGCGCGCGTGCACATTGGAGAGGTGGACTTCGATAAAGGGAATGCCGGTTCCTGCAATCGCGTCGCGCAGGGCGACGCTGGTGTGCGTGTAGGCCGCTGGGTTGACGATCATGTAGCTGACGCCTTGCTGGCCGGCGGCGTGCACACGTTCGATCAGTGCGCCTTCATGATTGCTCTGGAACGACTCCAGGTTGACGCCGGCAGCCTCGGCGCGCTTGGCCAGGGCCAAATTGATTTCGGCGAGAGTGGTCGATCCGTAGTGCTTGGGTTCTCGCGTGCCGAGGAGGTTGAGATTGGGCCCGTGCAGGACGAGCAGGTGCGGACTGAGCGGTTCTTTGTCGGTTTCCGCGGTGTGGGTCTTTTGCTTCTTCATGGCTGCAAGTTTGCCGCAAATGGGCGCATTTTGTCCAGCAACTGTCTTCAGCGGGCGGTCAATTTGCGCAGGAAATCGTCGAGTTCGTTTTCCGCCAAGGGCCCCAGTCGAAGGAGACGCCCGGCGCCGTCCTGATCGAGGACGATGGTGTAGGGCAGACTGAGCGACGAATTGCCGAACTGGCCTGCCAGCTCAACACCTTTGGCGCCACCCATCAACAGCGGGTAGGCGACCGGATGGCGTTCGGAAAAGTCTCGAACGCTGTCGGCCGAATCCAGCGCGATACCGACAAATTGCACCCCGTTAGCCGCATATGCCCGCTGTAGTCGCGAAAAAGCCGGCATCTCCTCTCGACAGGGGGGGCACCAGGTGGCCCAGAAATTGACCACCAGCGTCTTGCCGCGCCATTGTGAAAGTGGCTGCGGCAGACCGTTCTCGTCGTCGAGCGTGGTGGCGAACAGGTGCGCGACGGTGTCGGGCGGGACAGCTGCAAAAGCCCGCTGGACGGTGCTCGAGTGCTGCGTTGCGTTGTAGATGGCTGCCAGTAAGGCGATGATAGCGGCAAGGAGCCCAATCAGGAAACCGCGCCCTCTGCTCATGCTGCGGGCCTGCCGTTGCCGGCCAGTAGTTGCTGCACCGCCGCCAGGCGCGCGCGCTCGCGGACCCGGCCGTCGCGTGTCTTGAAGCTCACGCGCTCGTCGTCGCGTGGGTAGACCACCAGGTTGGCGACCGCATCGTCAATGAGCAGGGTCAGCACTGCTTCTGCGCGATCGTTACGCGGCGGGCTGTGGCGGTAGTTGATACGCTCGTTGAGGAGGAAGATCTCAACATCCTTGGCGCTGTCGGCGAAGAGCTGAATGTCGATCTCGGCGTAACGGCCGGCAGTGCCGTCAAGCACCGAACCGCTGAGGTAGGGGTTGAAGCGCTGCACGGCGGTCATCAGCCGCGCCGCGATTCCCAACAGGTGCAGGCGCCTCGCCTGCTGTTCGTCTTCCTGGAAGAGGCGCTGGTAGGTTCGCAGTTCGGCCTCGACTTCGGCATCGTCGGGCATCGCGGCGCTGTCCGGCAAGCCGAGGCTGCGCGCCGCCTTGCGTTTGGCCAACGCCGCCGAGTTAATGCCGTCCTCGGCCATCAGCCGTGCTGCGAGGCTGGCGATGCGGCTGCGCTGCTGTGGGGCGCGCTGGCGATCCTGTCGGCTGCTCATCAAAGCTTTCCGGTGGCGCGTGGTGGTGTCGAAGGGCAAGCTGGGGTCGTCCGGGCAGGCCAGGAAGGCAGGCCTGCGGGCGGGGTACAATCGCGTCTTCTGCGCAGCAATTCTAACTTGGATCGGCCAAATGCATATTCATATCCTCGGCATCTGTGGCACCTTCATGGGGGGGCTTGCCCAGCTGGCGCGGGCCGCCGGGCACCGCGTAACCGGCTGCGACAGCAGCGTTTACCCACCGATGAGCAGGCAGCTCGAAGCGGCACAGATCGAGCTCGTCGAAGGCTACGATGCGGCACAGGTCGCTTTCGAACCCGATTGTTACCTGGTTGGCAACGCCATTTCCCGCACCAACCCGCTGCTCGAGGAGATCCTCGACCGTGGCTTGCCCTACGTCTCTGGGCCGCAATGGTTGGCCGAGCGCGTGCTGCATGGACGCTGGGTACTGGCCGTCGCCGGGACGCACGGCAAGACCACGACCGCCGCCATGCTGGCGTGGATTCTCGAGCAGGCCGGCCTGAGCCCCGGCTTCCTGATCGGGGGGGTGCCGCTGAACTTCGGCGTTTCGGCACGCCTGTCCGGCGACGACAGCGACTCGCCGTTCTTCGTGATTGAAGCAGACGAATACGATAGCGCCTTTTGCGACAAGCGATCGAAGTTCATTCACTACTCCCCGCGAACGACGATCCTGAACAACCTTGAGTTCGATCATGCCGACATCTTCGCTGATCTGGCGGCGATCGAGACGCAGTTCCACCATCTGGTGCGTACTCTGCCGGGCAATGGCCTGCTCCTGACGAATGCCGCCGAGGCCAGTCTGGAGCGCGTCCTGGCGCGCGGCTGCTGGACCCCGGTCGAACGCTTCAACGATGCGCAAGGCTGGCGTGTCGAGGGCGACGACGCCGACGGTTCGCTGCAGTTGTGGCAGGGCGAGCAACTGATTGGTCGCACGCCATGGGCGCTGAGCGGCGCGCACAACCGGCTCAACGCGCTGGCCGCCCTGCTCGCGGCCAGACATGTCGGGGTGTCTTTCGCTCAGGGCCTGGCGGCGCTGGCGGCGTTCGAGAATGTCAAACGACGCATGGAGCTGCGCGGTACTGTCCGCGGCGTCGAGGTCTACGACGATTTTGCGCACCATCCGACGGCGATCGCGACCACTCTCGCCGGTTTGCGGCACAAGGTCGGCCGGGCGCGCATCCTGGCCGTTCTCGAACCGCGTTCGAACACCATGAAGCTGGGGATCATGAAGGCACTGCTGCCAGGCAGCCTGGCCGACGCCGACGAGGTCTTCTGCTACGCGGCGAATCTTGGCTGGGACGTTGCGGAGGCGCTCGTTCCGCTGGGCGAAAAAGCGATCGTCGAGAACGATCTGGAGCAGCTGGTGGGGCGGATTGCGGGCGCTGCAAGCGCCGGCGACCAGATTCTCGTGATGAGCAACGGCGGTTTTGGCGGCATTCACGAGAAGCTGCTGGCCGCGCTCGCGGCCTGAGCGATCAGCGCAGGAAATGATCGGCGAGCAGTGCCGCGAAGAGCAGGGTCAGATAGATGATCGAATAGCGAAACGTCAGCCTGGCCAGCTTGTCGCTGTAGTCCCGCCAGAGGGTGACACTGTAGAGGAGGAAGATGCCGTCGAGAATCAGCGCTGCCGCCAGATACCAGGGACCACTCATGCCGAGCGTGTAGGGCACGATGGTTGCGCCGGTGAGCATCACCACGTAAAGCAGGCTGTGCAGGCAGGTCAGGCGGATGCCGTGGGTGACCGGCAGCATAGGCAGACCCGACTTGGCGTACTCGGCGCAGCGGTAACAGGCCAGGGCCCAGAAGTGCGGTGGCGTCCAGATGAATATAATCAGAAACAGGACCAGCGCTTCGGCGCCGACCTGGCCGGTGATCGCCGCCCAGCCGAGTAGCGGGGGCATGGCGCCGGAGGCGCCACCGATGACGATGTTCATCGGCGTCGCCGGTTTCAGCACCACGGTGTAGATCACCGCATAGCCGAAAAAGGTGGCCAGCGTCAGCCACATGGTGAGCGGATTGACGAAGGCGTGCAGAATCCACAATCCCAGGCCGCCGACCACGGTTGCCAGGGTCAGCGTTTCGCGTGCCGAAACCTCGCCCCGCGCGGTCGGTCGGGCACGCGTTCGCGCCATGCGAGCATCAATCTCCTGCTCGATCAGGCAGTTGATTGCGGCGGCCGCGCCAGCGACCAGGGCGATGCCGACCGAGGCGGCGACAAAAAGCCCGAACGGCGGGAACGATGGCGCCGCCAGAAACATGCCGATCATCGCGGTGAACACGATCAGGCTGTTGACCCGCGGCTTGCACAACTCGAAGAAAGCCCCCAGGCGCTGCCCGGGCGAACGCCGGGAGCTGGTGCTGATCACTGCCATATCGCTTTCCTGTCGCTTCTTTGTTTCATCGTCTCAACCCCTGCTTCCGCGCAAGCTGGCAACTTCCGAGGATTTCTGAATAAGCGCACGCCGCAGCGCTGGCGAATGATGCCATCCCCGCGGGAATCAGTCACCTGCACGCGCGATGTGGTCTTTGTTTGACGACGATCACTTCTTTCCAGGCTGCGCGGTGGTTCAGCCGGCAAAGTGGAGGCTGATCAGAATGTAGTCGACGAAAAGCAAGATGGCGAACGGCACCATCGCCCACAGCCACTGCACCGTTCCGGTCGGCCCCGAGAACGTGCTCGCCTGATTGCCGGCGCCCTTCCGGTGCTTGGCCATCGAGTAGATGGTGATCGCAAAAATCGTCACGAAGAGCACGGTAAGCATGACCAGAACATAGCCGTGCATGGCCAACGGCTCGTGGCTCGCAGTGGCGGAGAAGGCGGTGTCGGCAGTCGACTCGGCGCGTGCCAGCGCCGGCGCCGCTGCGGCAAGCAGGCCCGACCATAAGACGTTCGCGCGTTGACAGAAACGATGAGGCATCTTCAAAACGCTCTCCTCAGAGAGTTTTCTCGGGCCGAGCGGCGCCCAGGTTCTTCTTCAGCTCGTTGCCGAGCACCCACTTCTGTTCTTCCGTCAGCCAGCGGCCAACTTCGACTTCCTTGCCATGCGAGCGGATCAGCAGGCGGCGCTGCCGTCCCGGAGTCCGATCGAACTGCAGCTGCGCCCAGTACGGATGAAAGGCATGGCGTTGCCACCGCGCGCCGCAGCGTGTCTCGATCGTCAAGCGTTCCGCTTCAAGGGTGATCCTCTCGAAGTCGTCGGCGCTGGCGTCGATTTGCCGTAGAGCCCACCACAGCAGACAGAGCTCGAGTCCGGTAAAGGGAAGTACCGGCCAGGCGCCGAAATACGAGAAAGCGATTGCGATGGCACCCGACCAGGTCGCCGTGACACGAAACAGCCACTTGCGTTCGACCACGGAAAGCGAGCAGTCCCGGCGGGCCTCCCAGGTTTGCGCTGCCGGTGTCTGTGCCGCAACCAAGCTCATCGATTCCTCCTGCATGCTCAGACCCCGCGAGCGGCTCGGCTGGGCTTGACACAGATCAAGGGATCTAGCGCGAAATTCTAACACGGGGCCCGGCGCGCTTGGCAAGGTGGGCAGGCAACTGCATGATTATATGTACCTTCACTTGGCGTTGCGCCGCCTCGCGGCGGCTGCGCCTAGGCATTCCGCGCATTCGCCGGGGGGCCCTCGGCGGGGGCTTCCGGTCGAACCGGGGGGCCAGTCTTGGGGTGCGTCACGGGCCGTGGCGACTAAGGCTTCGTGACTGGCCCCGGCATTTTTTTCGCTTGAACATTGATCCACATCAAGTGGAGTGTGTTAACCTCCGCGGTTGGTGAAAAACTGGAACGGAGCCCGCGCGGGCTCTTTTTGGCACGTTTTCGAGAACGTCAGGGGCTGGCGCCGATGTTCTGCCGCACGGCAGGCGCGGTACCTTGCGGGGAAAGGGAGAAGATGGCACGAAACTCAAACAGCAATCGTCTACGAAGCGGTTCTAGCGGACGCTTCTTTGCCGCATTGCTCGGCTTGTTCAGCGGCGCGGCGAACGCAGCCTGGGAGCTTAATCTGCAGGAACCAGCCACCGCTGTCGCGCGCCGCGTCTACGAGCTGCACAGTCTTTTGTTGTGGGTGATCGTCGTCATTTTTGTCGGCGTTTTTGCAGTCGTTGCCTACTCGCTCGTTTATCACCGCAAGTCGAAGGGTCACAAGGCGGCAACTTTCCACGACAACACCACCGTCGAACTGGCGTGGACGATCGTGCCGGCGCTGATCCTGGTGGCGATAGCCTTTCCGGCGACATCGGCCCTGGTCGACATGCGCGACACCTCGGAGCCCGATCTGACGGTCAAGGTCACTGGCTATCAGTGGAAATGGGGCTACGAATACCTCACTGGTGACGCCGCCGGCGTCAAGTACATGAGCGTGCTGTCGACGCCGCGCGAGCAGATTGAGAACAAGGCCCCCAAGGGCGAGCACTATCTGCTGGAAGTCGATCGCCCGCTGGTGGTGCCGGTCGGCAAGAAGGTGCGCATTCTGACGACGGCCAACGACGTGATTCACAACTGGTCGGTGCCGGCGTTCGCCGTCAAGACCGACGCCGTGCCGGGCTTCCTGCGCGACACCTGGTTCCGAGCCGACAAGGAAGGCACCTACCGCGGCCAATGTTCCGAGCTTTGCGGCAAGGACCACGGCTTCATGCCGGTGGTCGTCGAGGTCGTTTCCGCGGAAAAGTACGCGGCCTGGGCTGGTGAGCAGAAGCAGCAGATGGTTGCGGTTGCCGAGGATCCGAACAAGGTCTGGACGCTTGACGAACAGCTTGCCCTTGGTGAGAAGGTTTACACCACCAACTGTGCCGCCTGTCACCAGGCGACCGGCGAGGGATTGCCGCCGGCGTTCCCGGCGCTCGACGGCTCGGCAGTTGCCAAGGGGCCACGAGCGGCGCATGTCGAGATGGTTCTCAAGGGCAAGGCTGGTACCGCCATGGCCGCCTTTGGAGAACAGTTGAGCGACACCGATATCGCCGCCGTTGTCGCTTACGAGCGCAACGCATGGAGCAACAAGCTCGGTGAAGTCATCCAGCCCGCCGAAGTCAAGGCGCTTCGCGGCAAGTAATCGCGCCACAGGCCATCAGGAGAATCTGATTATGCAAGCCACGTCACACACCGGTTACGCCGGCCACCACGACCACGATAGCCACGGGCACCCGACGGGTTGGAAGCGCTGGGTGACCACGACCAACCACAAGGACATCGGTTCAATGTACCTGTGGTTCAGTTTCGTGATGTTCCTCGTTGGCGGCGCGATGTCGCTGATCATCCGCGCCGAGCTGTTCACGCCGGGGCTGCAGTACGTGTCGCCCGAGTTCTACAACCAGATGCTCACGCTGCATGCGCTGATCATGGTCTTCGGTGCGATCATGCCGGCCTTCGTCGGCTTCGCCAACTGGATGATCCCGATGATGATCGGGGCTTCGGACATGGCCTTCGCACGGATGAACAACTGGAGTTTCTGGTTGTTGCCGCCGGCCGCGATTCTGTTGACCGCGTCGATCTTCGTTCCCGGCGGCGCCGCCGGTACCGGCTGGACCCTGTACCCGCCCCTGTCGATCCAGATGGGCATGGGCATGGACATGGCCATTTTTGCGGTGCACATCCTCGGCATGTCGTCGATCATGGGTTCGATCAACATCGTCACCACCATCCTCAACATGCGCACTCCCGGCATGACGCTGATGAAGATGCCCCTGTTCTGCTGGACCTGGCTGGTCACGGCCTTTCTGCTCATCGCCTCGATGCCCATCTTGGCCGGCGCGGTGACCATGCTGCTGACCGACCGCCACTTCGGCACCAGCTTCTTCAGCGCTGCCGGTGGCGGTGATCCGGTGCTCTTTCAGCATATCTTCTGGTTCTTTGGCCACCCGGAGGTGTACATCATCGCCTTGCCGGCCTTTGGCGTCGTTTCGCATGTGATTCCGGCTTTCTCGCGCAAGCCGCTGTTCGGCTACGTCTCGATGGTCTACGCGATTGCTGCGATCGGACTGATTTCGTTCTTCGTCTGGGCGCACCACATGTACGTCACCGGCATCCCGCTCACCGGCCAGCTGTACTTCATGTACGCGACGATGCTGATCGCGGTGCCGACCGGGGTGAAGGTGTTCAACTGGGTCACCACCATGTGGCGAGGCTCGCTGACCTTTGAGACGCCAATGCTGTTTGCCCTCGGTTTCCTGGTGTTGTTCACCATCGGCGGCCTGACCGGACTGGTGCTGGCAATGACCGCGGTGGACATCCAGTTGCAGGACACCTATTACGTCGTCGCCCACTTCCACTACGTGATGGTCGCAGGCGCGCTCTTCTCCGCCTACGCCGGCCTGTACTTCTGGCTACCGAAGTGGACCGGCCACATGTACAACGAAACCCTCGGCAAGTGGCACTTCTGGCTGTCGATGATCTTCTTCAACATCGCCTTCTTCCCGCAGCACTTTCTCGGCCTGGCCGGGATGCCGCGACGGATTCCGGACTATGCGCAGCAGTTTGCCGACTTCAACGTCATTTCCGGCATCGGCGCCTTCGGCTTCGGCTTCAGCCAGTTGCTGGTCCTGGTGATCGTCGTCCAGACAGTCAGGGGCGGCGCTCGTGCCGCGAGTCGGCCCTGGGATGGGGCGCACGGGCTGGAATGGACGGTGCCCTCGCCGGCGCCTTACCACACCTTTGAAGATCCGCCGCATTTTGACCAGGCCGAGGCGCACGGATGACGAGTGACCCGTCACGTAATCAGGGCAACCGGCGCATCGCGATCGGTCTGGCTCTGTTCGCGGCCGCCGTGTTTCTGAGCTACATCATCCGCCAGTGGATGGGCAACACGTGAACCCTGCGTTGCACCCGCCAGCGTCGGCGACTGCCCAGTCGCCGGCGCGCTCCGGGAAGAACCTGCGCCTGGCGCTGATCCTGCTGGCGATAGTGGTTGGGAGCCTGCTCTTCGTGTCGGTGCAGCCGGGCCTGTACCGGGCTTTCTGTGAGTGGACCGGGCTGTATGACATCGATCGCGCGCAGGAAGTCGCCGCATCGGCGATTCCGGGTCGTCCGATCACGCTGCAGTTCGATGCCAACAGCCATGACGGAGCCTTGCTTTTCCGCCCCGAGACGACCGTCCTGTCTGCCAAGACCGGCGACATCATGCACGTGGTTTATCGGGTCGAGAACACGCTTGACCGCACGGTGGTCGGTCAGGCGGTCCCCAGTTACGGGCCGCAGTATGCGGGTAACTACGTGAAGAAGCTGGATTGCTTTTGCTTCAAGCAGCAGACTTTTGCGCCGCGCGAAGTGCGTGAAATGCCGGTCGTCTTCTTCCTGGATACCAGGCTGCCCGAAGAGGTCAATACGGTCACGCTTTCATATACGTTTTTCGAGGTGCCGGTGGAAAGCCGGAAGTGAGCGATGGCGCTACGCGATACCCCGACGGGGAAAGGCCAACGCTTCAGTACCATCCGCACGGTTGCCTGGGCTCTTCTGGGCGTACGCGGACACAAGCCGCACGAGCACGACGTAGCACCCTTGTCGCCGTTGCAGATTTTGATCACCGCATTGGTTTTCATGCTGATCTTTGTGCTCGTGCTGGTGAGCGTCGCAATTTACATCAGCCGTCAGTGATCGGACGCATCAACGAAGTAACCGGGTAACAACGATAATATGATCTGGAGGAAGTCAAGATGAGTCACCCCGCATCCGCAAGCCGCTATTTTGTTCCCCAGCCGTCGTACTGGCCGCTGGTGGGCTCGTGCGCATTGCTCCTGCTGGCTAGCGGCGCCGTGCTGATGATGAATTCGGTGGCCAACGGCGGTTTCGTCGTGCTGGCGGGCTTTGCCGTCCTGACGACCATGCTCTTCGGCTGGTTTGGGCGGGTGATCGGCGAGTCCGAGGGCCAGCGTTACAACCTGCAGGTCGATCGTTCGTTTCGCTGGGCAATGTCCTGGTTCATTTTTTCCGAGGTGATGTTTTTCGTCGCCTTTTTTGGTGCCCTTTTCTATATTCGCGTACTGTCGATTCCCGACCTGGCCAGTCCGGCGCAGGCCGCGCTGTGGGAAGGGTTCCAGAATTCGTGGCCAAGTGCGGGACCCGCGGCGACCGATCCCTTTTCGAAGATGCACGCCTGGGGAATTCCGGCGATCAATACGCTGCTGTTGCTGACTTCCGGTGCCACGCTGACCTGGGCGCACTGGGGGCTGGTTGCCGAGAAGCGCTCGCAGCTGATTATCGGGCTGGTGCTGACCATCGCGCTGGGTGTGCTCTTTCTTGGCTTGCAGGTCTTCGAGTACGCCGAAGCCTACGGCCACATGAACCTGAAGATGACCACCGGCGTTTACGGGTCGACCTTCTTCATGCTTACCGGCTTCCACGGTTTCCACGTCACTCTCGGAGTGACGATGCTGACGGTGATTCTGTTCCGAGTACTGAAGGGCCATTTCACTGCCGAGCGTCATTTCGCCTTCGAGGGGGTTGCCTGGTACTGGCACTTCGTCGACGTCGTCTGGCTCGGTCTGTTCATCGTCATCTACTGGCTGTAGAAGCGGGATTGCCGATTGCAGGGATCGCGGCGCACACAGGGTGCGCCGCTGCACCCGCAAGTCACATCAGGCGCTCGCCAATCCAGCCAAATCGCTGCGAGGCGATGAGCAGCGCAAACAGCACAAACGACAGGCCGACGCGCAGCGAGAGCGCCTTCACGGCGCGGGTCTTTCCCTGGCCCTGGTCGCGATAGATGAACACCAGGGCACTGCCAAGACTGGCGACTATCGTAATCAGCATCAGCGCAACGATGATGTGCATCGCATTTCCTCCAGAAAGCTCGCAGTCTACCGGACTAGCGACCTCATAGGACCCCGGGCTGGGCCAAGCGTTCTCCAATGCCGATTTTCCCGTTCAAGCGTCGTATCGTACGCCTGCTGCTGGTCAGCCTGGTGGTTCTCGCCTGCCTGGCCATGGCGCGCTTCCAGCTCTGGCGCGCGGAAACCCGTGGTGAGCGCTTCGAACGCGAGCAGGCCGCGCTGATCGCGGCGCCAATCGCCTTGTCGGCGGGGCAGCGACACGGCGACGAGCTGATCGATAGAGCAGCGACGGCGCGCGGCCATTGGCTGGCGGACAAGGTGCTGTTTCTGGACAACAAGATCAATCGTAGCCGACCGGGCTACCATGTCCTGACGCCCTTGCAGTTGTCGGGTAGCGACACCGTCGTGCTCGTCAATCGCGGCTGGATAGCCGCGCCGCGGCTGCGCTCCGATAGTCCGTCCGTGGTGACGCCGGCCGGCGAGGTCGAAGTCGTCGGGGTGACCCGCGGCTTCGAGACGCGGATTTTCGAGCTCCAGCGAAGCGAGCCCGAAGGGCCACTCTGGCAACACGTGCGCGAAGCCGATTACCGTCAGCGCAGCGGTCTCGACGCACTGCCGGTGATCCTCCTGCAGACGGGCGGAGAAGGCGATGGCCTGGCCCGTGACTGGGGCAGTGCGGATAATCCCGGGACGAAACACTATGGCTACGCGGCCATGTGGCTGGTTTTCGCTCTCATGGCCGTTGCCTACGGCTTCCTTGCATGGCAGAACAAATGAAAACACCGCAACAGACGATAGAGCCGCTCGAAGGCGCTACCCCTCCCACCCTCACACCCGCCGGCATGCGCGCCCGGCAGCGCAAGGGTCGATTGACGCTGCTCGCCGTCGTTGCGGTATGTGTGTTGCCTCTTCTCGCCGCCCTGTACTTTCGCTTCGTTTCGCCCCCCGAGGCTGCGGCGATGGTCGGTCAGCCGCTGGCAGAGCCGGTGCAGCTGCCTTTTGAGATGCTGCAGCGCTGGGACGGCGCGGTCATCGAGCATCCTGAAGTCAGCGGCAGGTGGCTGGCGATTTTCGCGGCCCCTGGCGCCTGCGATGAACGTTGCCAACACACGCTCTACCTGACCCGCCAGGCGCGGACGGCGCAGGGGCGAAACATGGCGCGCCTGGAACGGCTGTGGCTGATTACCGATGGCACCGCACCGGCGACCGAGCTGCTCGCGGCACACCCGGATCTGGTGCTCGTCAAGGCCAGCGATGAGAAGGTCCTCGCGCTTCTCGGGGGAGCCGACGCGCGCAAGATAAATCTCGTAGACCGGCGGGGTTTCCTCGTCTTTCGCTACCCGGACGACGCCGAGCCAAAGGGCTTCATCCGCGAACTCGGAAAACTGATCAAGTTCTGAGTCATCGCTCCCGGTGTGCATGGGGTGGCTTGCTTCCCGGCCGGGAGCTTGCCTGCCGAAGTGAGCCGCGCCGCGCGTGGCCGCTTGGCGGCTTGAGTCAGCTCTCGTCCTTGCTTCGCTCGAGACAGCTTCGGTAGCGGTCGTCGACCCGCCTCGCGAACCACTCGGTGGTCAGCTGGCGGGTGATCTTCGGACTTTTCAGTTCGATGCGGGGGAGCAATTCGCGCGGCCAGTTTTCCTGGCGCGTCGCGTCGGCAGTCGTGAACAAGCGGCGATAGAGCGTTGACTGCTCAAAGGCGAAGCTTTTCTCGAGTTTGAGATCGCGCTCGATCTCGGCCGCGCTGAGTTGCAGGCGGGGCCCCAAAGCGAGTAGCGCGCGCAGGGTGTCGCTGGATTCGCCGGCGGGCTTGCCATCCTTGTAGCGCAAGAGGTCGCCGTCGAGTTCCAGCCGCTGCCCGCCAAGGCCGGCGGCGGCGTTCTGGAAGGCAGCGTTACGGCTGCTGTAGCGGCCGGCGTTGAAGTCGGCAAAGCGGTAGATCATCTGGCTGTAACTGGTCGGGTAGTCGAGCAGGATGGCTACCCCGAAATAGACGCCGCCGCGGCGGCTGAACACCTCGTCCCGGACGCTGCCCTGGCGTGGGTAGGGGTAGGGCCGGTTCCGAAGGTGCTCCTCTGCAAAGTCGACGCTGACCTGCATCGGGCCCCCGGTGCGCACCGGGTTGTAGCCGGCGAACAGGGTCTTGCCGCCGGGAAGCTCCGAGATCATGTCGTCGTAAAGGGTGTTCATCTGCTTTTCGGTGCGCAGGGCGTCGATGCGCGCCTTGTAAGTGCTGCCGTCCGGTGATGACTTGCGCACCGCGAGGTCGAGTACGAGTTGCGGGATGGCGTATTTCTCGCGCCGCCGTTCGAGTTCCTTCCAGACGATGCGTGCCAGGCCGGGAACCGCAGGATCGGCCTGGAAGCTCGATTCCTGCGCGATGACCGACACCGCTGCACAGAGATTCTCGGGGGTTGGCGGAATGCGCAGCGCTGCAAAAGCGGCGAAGATATCCGTCGCCCAGCCGGCGCGATCAGCGATCTGCCGAGGCAGCAGGCGGTCGACCCGCGCCTGGCCTTCGCGGTTGCCAGGGTACGGTGCCCGCTGGGGCAGCGCCAACGGTGCGTCCGGCGCGGGCGTCGTCGGTAGCTTGCCTGGGGAGGGCGCCGGCGAGGGTTGCGCTTCGCGTGGCACGGGGGCTGGTCGCGATTCGTAGCCGCCCTCGGTCGCGCAGCCGGCGAGGGCGGCTGCGATCAACAGCAGGCATGCTGGAGTGTAGAGGGTTTGCCGACCTTCCCGGCAGCAGCGTGCGAGAAGCAGGACGCTCACCCTCCCTACTCGCCCATCACCCGGCCGTCACGGCGCGGATCGGCGCCGCCGAGGAAAGCGCCGCGCCGTTTCTGAATCGCCTGCAGGCCACTGCTCAATCCGACCTCCCGGACCGTGTGGCCTCTGCCCTGCAGGGCGGTGACAAAGTCGGGTGCAAAACGCTGCTCCTCGAGCAGGGTCGGGCCGTTCAGCGAACCAAAGTTGGGCAGGTTGATCGCTTCCTGGGGCGTCAGGCCCCAGTTGAGCGTCGCGTAAAGCAGCTTGGCGGTGTAGTTGATGATCATCGCTCCACCCGGCGACCCACCGCTCATCAGCAGCTCGCCGCTGGCGTTGTCGAATACCAGTGTCGGGCTCATCGACGAGCGTGGCCGTTTGCCGGGCTCGACGCGGTTGGCGATCGGCGTGCCGCTGCTGTCGCTGGGCAGGAAGGAAAAGTCGGTGAGTTCGTTGTTGAGCAGGAAGCCGCGCACCATCTGGCGCGCGCCAAAGGCGTCCTCGATGCTGCTGGTCATCGCCACGGCGTTGCCATAGGCGTCCACGACGCTGATATGTGAAGTGCCGTACTCGACCTGCTCCGGCATCGGTGCAAGTGTCGCCTTGAGCGGCGTCGGGGTGCCCGCCTTGGCGACCCCCATGCTCTGCGGACCGATCAGCCGCGCCCTTTCGGCCAGGTAGTCCGGCCGGATCAGCGACGCCCAACTGCCTGCCGGGGCGGCAACGAAGTCCGGGTCGGCAATATACTGGGCGCGATCGGCGAACGCCAGGCGTGCCGCCTCCGTGTAATAGTGCATCCACAGAGGATCTTCGAAGCGCAGGAACGGGGCGCGTGTGCGGTCGAGAATTCCCAGAATCTGGGCGATCGCGATCTCTCCCGAACTCGGTGGAGGGAAGCCACATATGCGGTAACTGCGCGGTGGCAACACTGCCCGCGGTTCGTAGATGGAGCACAGCGGCGCGCGCCGCTTTGCCTGGTAGCCGGCCATGTCGGCCAGGCTCAGGTAGCCCGGGTTATCCGGGTGCTGGCGCACCCGGTCGACAACCGCCTGTGCGACCTCGCCTTCGTAGAACGCCTTCGAGCCTTCGCTGGCGATCCTGCGCAGGACCGCCGCCAGTTCGTTATTGCGCAGGATCGTACCCACTGCGTGCGGCTCGCCATCCCGGTCATAGAAATACGGCCCTGCCTTGGGATCCTTGCGCAGGTCGCGCTCGCTTCTGAGCAGGGTGTACAGGCGAAGGCTGAGCGGGAAGCCATCCTCGGCGAGCGCTATCGCCGGCGCGAAGAGACGTGACCAGGGTAGCCGCCCGTACTCGGCGTGCGCCATTTCAAGCATCCGCACGGTACCCGGAACGCCGACCGCGCGGCCGCCGACCACCGCCTCGCGAAAGGCCATCGGTTTGCCGTCGGCGCGGGTGAACAGCGTTTCGCTGACCCCTGCTGGCGCCGTCTCACGGCCATCGAAAGCGGTGATTTCCCGACCATCGTAGTGCATCAGGAAAGCGCCGCCGCCAATGCCGCTCGACTGCGGTTCGACCAGTGTCAGGACCATCTGCGCGGCAATTGCCGCATCGACTGCCGAGCCGCCGGCCTGCAGGATCTCCAGCCCAGCGTCACTGGCCAGCGGATGGGCGGCGGCAATCGCGAAGTACTGCCCGCTCCAGCCGGGCTGCACGGTCGGCGCGGAGGTCCCTTCCGGTTGATGCACTCCGCTAGCGGCGGCGGCGTTGCTCGTGTGCGATGTCGTTGGGACCTGTGAACAGCCGGCGGCGAACAAGGCCGAGAGCAGAACGAAATAGGCAGGTTTCATGGTGGCAGCCGGGTGGACAGAACAGCACTTTGTCTCATTGAAGGCAGGCAAACGTCAAGGGGGAACGAAGCTGAATGCTCTCCAGGCGACACAGGCCTTGTCCGCGAATCTATATCAGTATATGCTTATGGACATGATGAACGACCCCGCACCCCGCATTTTCTGGTGGCATGGACTGCTGGCCAGTGTGGCCGCCGCCGTTTCCCTTGCCGTGCACGCAGAAGCGCTGCCGTCGGTCGTCGTCGAGCCGCATGCGGTTGAAGTGACGTTGCCCGCCGAGGCCTTGGTCGAGGCGGTCACTCAGGCGACGCTGGCGGCGCAGGTCTCCGGTCGCGTCGTCGAAGTGCTGGTCGACGCCGGGCAGGTGGTCCGCAAAGGCGATCTCCTGATGAGGATCGACGCGCGCGAGGCCAACGAGGCCGCCGCTGCCGCGGCAGCCGTGTATGGCAATGCGCGCGCTCACTACGAGCGCACCCTGAGCCTGCGCCAGCAAGGCTTCGTCAGCCAGGCGGCGGTGGATAAGGCAAGAGCCGAACTGGAGACCGCGCAGGCGGCGCGCGGGCAAAGCGCAGTGGCTGCCGGACACGCGACCGTACGGGCCCCGATCTCCGGAGTCGTCGCGGCGCGGCTGACCGAGCTCGGCGAGATGGCAGCGCCGGGAAGGCCGCTCTTGATCATCCACGACCCGAGCGGCCTTCGCGTCGCCGCCAGCGTGCCGCAGTATCGGCTGGCGCAGATGCGCGCGATAAAGCAGGCGCGAGTCGAATTCCCCGAACTTGGCAGGTGGGTGGACGCCAGCAGCGTCACCGTGCTGCCTACCGCTGATGCGGCGACGCATGTCTCGGTGGTGCGTGTCGGCCTGCCCGCTGCTGGCAACGATCTCGTCGATATCGTCCCCGGCATGCACGCACGGGTGCACTTCGTCATCGGCCAGGCGACCAAGCTCACCGTGCCGCAGGCCTCAGTCGTGCGCCGCGGCGCGGTGGCTGCGGTTTATGTCCACCATGCGGACGGCAGCCTGTCCTTGCGCCAGCTGCGTCTCGGTGAAGCCGTCGGCGCGGGCGAGATCGAAGTCCTCGCCGGTCTGCACGCTGGCGAGCGCGTCGTCCTCGACCCGGTGAAGGCGGCCATTGTGCTGAAGTCGGCGAAGCGGCCGGGTGAGTAGCACGATGGGTGTCTCCGGCCGCATTGCGCGCTACTTCGTCAGCTCGCAGATGACGCCCTTGCTCGCGTTGGTTGCTCTGCTGATGGGCATCTTCGCCACCCTGGTGACGCCGCGTGAGGAGGAGCCGCAGATCGACGTCACCATGGCCGACGTGTTCATCGCTTTTCCCGGCGCGTCGGTACAGGATGTCGAGAATCTGGTCGCCACGCCGGCCGAACAGGTCCTGTCGCGCATGTCCGGCGTCGAACACGTGTACTCGATGTCGCAGCCGGGAATGGCGGTGGTCACCGTGCAGTTCGAAGTTGGCGTCAAGTACAACGATGCCGTCGTGCGTCTGTACGACAGCGTACATTCCAATCGCGACTGGCTATCGCCGAATCTCGGAGTCCTCGAACCGGTGGTCAAGCCGCGCGGCATCGACGACGTGCCGATCGTCTCGCTGACCTTCTGGACCGCCGATCCTGCGCGCTCGGCTTTCGAGCTGCAGCAGGTGGCGCGCGCCGCCGAAGTCGACTTCAAGCGGGTCAAGGGAACACGCGACGTGTCCACGCTTGGCGGCCCGGATCATGTTCTGCGCGTGTCGATGGACAGCGAGCGCATGAACGCCTTTGCCGTGACGGCACAGGATATTGCTGCCGCCTTGCGTCTCGGTAATGCCCGCCAGACGTCGGGAAACCTGGTCGCCGGCAACCGCGAAGTCCTCGTCGAGACGGGCAGCTATCTCGAATCGGCCGCCGCCGTCAGGCAACTGGTCGTCGCCGTTCGTGGCAGCGCTGGCGAGCGCAAGCCGGTTTTCATCAGCGACGTCGCCGACGTCGAGGACCGTCCTGATCAGCCGCGCCGGTACGTCTGGTTCGGCAATCGCGACGGCGAGTTTCCGGCGGTCACGGTACAGGTCTCGAAGAAGCCCGGAGTCAATGCCGCCGACGTTGCCAGCGCGGTCATTGCCCGCGCCGAATCACTCAAGGGCACCCTGATCCCGGCTGGCATCGAGGTCACGACGACGCGCAATTACGGCCAGACGGCAACCGACAAGGCCCAGAAGCTGATCGGCAAGCTGGTCTTCGCCACCGCTTTCGTGGTTGTACTGGTCTTCTTCGCCCTCGGCCGACGCGAAGCGCTGATCGTCGGTGTTGCGGTCAGCCTGACCCTCGCCGCGACGCTCTTTGCCTCCTGGGCCTGGGGATTCACGCTCAACCGCGTTTCGCTCTTCGCACTGATCTTCTCGATCGGCATTCTCGTCGATGACGCCATCGTCGTCGTCGAGAACATTCATCGCTGGCAGGCGCTGCAGCCGGGCAAGCCGCTGCTCGACATCATCCCGCTGGCCGTCGACGAGGTCGGCGGCCCGACGATACTCGCCACTTTCACGGTCATCGCCGCGCTGTTGCCGATGGCTTTCGTCACCGGCCTGATGGGGCCGTACATGAGCCCGATCCCGATCAACTCGTCGCTCGGCATGTTCATTTCGCTGGCCGTCGCCTTTGTCGTCACGCCGTGGCTGGCTGCCCGGCTGCTGGCAAAGACTGCGCACGCGGACGCGGACGCTGGCGACGGGTCGCACGGGGGAACGGGCGAGTCGCGGAGCCAAGGTCGGCTCGATCGCCTGTTTCGCCGCCTGCTGACGCCGTTTCTCGATGTTCGGAAAGGCGGTGCGGCGCGCCGCTGGCTGCTCCTCGCGATCGTGTTGCTGATCGTCGGTTCGGTGGCCCTGGCAGCGGTGCAGCTGGTCGTGCTGAAGATGTTGCCCTTCGACAACAAGAGCGAATTTCAGGTGGTGCTCGACATGCCGGTGGGCACGCCGCTCGAGGAAACAGCGCGCGTGTTGCACGAGCTCGGCGCCGCCATCGGCAAGGTGCCGGAAGTGAGCAACTACCAGGCCTACGCCGGCACCGCCAGCCCGATCAACTTCAATGGGCTGGTGCGTCAATACTATCTGCGCGCCGCACCCGAACTCGGCGACCTGCAGGTCAACCTGGTCGACCACCAGCAGCGCGCACGCAAGAGTCACGAGATCGCCATCTCGGTGCGCGAGGCGATCGAAGCGATCGGCAAGCGCGCCGGCGGCAACGCCAAGGTCGTCGAAGTGCCGCCGGGGCCGCCGGTGCTTTCGCCGATCGTCGCCGAGGTCTATGGTCCGGACTACCGTGGGCAGAGGGCGGTGGCCAAGGAAGTGCGCAAGGTCCTCGAAGCGACGCCGGATCTGGTGGCCATCGACGACTCGGTCAATGCCGGCGGCCAGCGCAGTGTCCTGCACGTTCTGCAGAACAAGGCTGCGCTGCTCGGCGTCGCGCAAAGCGACATCGTCGAGGTCACCCGCATGGCCATCGCCGGCAACGACGTCACGCCGGTGCACAATACCGGTTCGAAGTACGAAATCCCGGTTCGTCTGACGCTGCCGGCCGAGCAGCGGAGCTCGCTCGACGCGCTGCTCAAGCTGCGCGTGCGCTCGCGCGACGGGCAGCTGGTGCCGGTTTCCGAACTCGTCGAAGTGCGCGAGCTGGGTCGCGAGCAGGCGATCTACCACAAGAACCTGCTGCCAGTGGTCTACGTCGTTGCCGACATGGGCGGCAAGCTCGATTCGCCGCTCTACGGCATGTTCGCCGCGCGCAGCGAGATCGTCGGGCGCGCGCTGGACGGCGTAGATCACGCCGCCGGCACGCTCGACGAGTGGTTCATCACGCAGCCGACCGCGCCGGACGCCTCGTACAGCATCAAATGGGACGGCGAGTGGCAGGTGACCTACGAGACTTTCCGCGACATGGGCATCGCCTACGGCGTCGGCCTGATCCTGATCTACCTGCTGGTCGTCGCGCACTTCAAGAGCTACCTGGTGCCACTGATCATCATGGCGCCGATCCCCCTGACCATCATTGGCGTCATGCCGGGGCACGCCTTGCTCGGCAGCCAATACACTGCCACGTCGATGATTGGCATGATCGCCCTGGCTGGGATCATCGTCCGCAACTCGATCCTGCTGGTCGATTTCATCCGTCAGCAGATAGGCGAGGGAATGGAGCTACGCGAAGCCATCGTCCAGTCCGCCGCGGTGCGCGCCAAACCGATCGCGTTGACCGGGCTGGCAGCGATGCTCGGCGCGATGTTTATCCTCGACGACCCGATCTTCAACGGGCTGGCGATCAGCCTGATCTTCGGCATTTTCGTCTCCACCCTGCTCACGCTGGTGGTGATCCCGGTGTTGTACTACGCAGCCTTCAGAAAGGAGAATCAGACATGACCACCGATCGCGCCGTGCGCATCATGGCCGGCAGCTTCATCCTCATCTCGCTCGCGCTGGGTGTCGAAGCCAGCCCGCTCTTCGTTTCCGGGCACTTCCTGTGGTTGACCACCTTCGTCGGCGCCAACCTCCTGCAGAGCGGCTTCACCCGCTTCTGCCCGGCCGAGAGCCTCATGGTCAAGCTCGGCATGAAGCGGCTCGACGAAGCGTCCTGCGGACGCTGAAGTACGCAAAGTCGCCGCCGGGAGCGACGACTGCTGCGCATTCGCGCCCGGCCAAGCCTGCCGCTGAGCTTTACCGACTGACGTCCACCACCACCCGTCCGCGCACCTTGCCTGCGAGCAGTTCGGCGCCGACGGCAACTGCCTCGGAAAGCGGGATTTCGCGCGTAATGGAGTCCAGCTTGGCGATTTCGAGATCGCGACCGAGGCGTTCCCAGGCTTCCTGGCGGACGGTCAGCGGAGCCATCACGCTGTCGATACCGTAGAGCGTGACACCGCGCAGGATGAAAGGCGCCACCGTCGCCGGGAAGTCCATTCCCCCGGCCAGGCCGCAGGCCGCCACCGCGCCGCTGTACTTGGTCGTTGCGCAGGCGTTGGCCAGCGTATGGCTGCCGACGGTGTCGACCACCCCCGCCCAGCGTTCCTTGCCGATCGGCTTGCCCGGCGCCGACAGTTCACTGCGCTCGACGATCGTGCTGGCGCCCAGGGCCTTGAGGTGCTCGGCTTCGTCGGGGCGGCCGGTCGAGGCAGCCACCTGATAGCCGAGCTTGGCGAGCACGGCAATGGCCACGCTGCCGACACCACCGTTGGCGCCGGTGACCAGAATTTCGCCGTCGGCAGGCTTGATCCCGTGCTTCTCGAGAGCGAGGACGCAGAGCATCGCGGTATAGCCGGCGGTGCCGATGGCCATCGCCTGCCGCGCGCTGAAACTTGCCGGTAGCGGTACCAGCCATTCACCCTTGACGCGGGCCTTCGCGGCGAGGCCGCCGCAGTGCGTTTCGCCGACGCCCCAACCGTTGAGAACGACACGGTCGCCGACCTTCCAGGCCGTATTCGAAGTCTCGATCACGGTGCCGGCAAAGTCGATTCCGGGGACCATCGGAAAGCGGCGAACCACCGGCGACTTGCCGGTCAGGGCCAGACCGTCCTTGTAGTTGAGCGTAGACCACTCGACCTGGACGGTGGTGTCGGCGTCCGGCAGCACGGCGTCGTCGATGTCCTGCAGTAGCGCCCGGTAAACGCCGTCGTCTTTGGTAATCAGGATTCCCTTGAACATCGTCTTTCTCCTTGGTGGTGAAAATTGGATAAGAAAACCATACGTGTAAAAAATATCAGCGGCGTGGCAGGGCCGCCAGGAAGAGCTTGAAGAATGCGTGCATCGGCGCCGTCGAGCGCGTCAGCCTGGCGCGCAGTATGGCTCCTTCCCAGCCAACCCAGAAAGCGTGCGCCAGCGCCGGACAGTCCGCGTCTGCCGTCAGTTCGCCGCAGCTTGCTGCGCCGGACAGGCACGCCGCCAGGGCTCGCTCCCAGTCGGCAAGAACCGCTTCCAGGCGAAGGCGCAAGCTTTCGTCGAGTGCGCTGACTTCCTGGCCCAGATTGCCGACCAGGCAGCCGCGGGTGAAGGCATGTTTCTCGACACCGCGACAGGCGTCATCGACAAACGCTGCCAGTCGTGTCAGCGGTGTCAGGAGTGGGTTGTCAAAATGTTGCTTGAGCTTGCGTGCAAAGTACTCGGCGTAGGCGTCGAGGGTCACTGCGACAAAAGCATCCTTGCTCTCGAAGTAGTGATAAAAGGAGCCCTTCGGCACGTTGATCGATTTCAGGACATCGTCGAGGGCCGTTGCACTGACGCCCTGGGTGGTCAGGATTTCCAGCCCGCGGCGAATCAGCAAGGCGCGGGTGTCGGCATAATCAAGACCATTGCGGGCGGGGCGACCGCGCGGACGGCGAGGGAGTGAGCGAACGGTTTCCATTGGCCGCTATATTGGACTGTATGTCTAGAATGGTCAAGAAGCTCTTCGCGAGACTCCTCCCGCGTTGGGCTGGCGGCGTGTCGATTCCCGTCGGCCCTGCGCCTCCTGCGGCGAACGGCGCGGTCGGACTCGCTGCGCCGGCGTCACAGGGCGAAGTCGGAAAACTTCAACGTGCTAGAATCTCATGGCATTGGCAGTCGCCCTGTCCTTGGCTTGCGCTGCGCGTGCATGTGGAATCAAGAAATGCGCAATGGATGCGCTCGCAAGCGCCGTCGGCTCGGGGTGGAGCGGTCAACGATGGTAAAACGGCGGTGGCCCACCGGGAACTCCGCCAGGCGCTACGGCTGGCGCGCCAATGCCCGGGCTGAATGTGATCAGTGCTGAGGGGGAGTGCCCGTGTTTAAGACTGTCCTGCGCTGGCTGGGTCTTGTCCCGCCTGCTCCTGCTCCGGCTTCCGTGTCGGACACCGCTGCCGAGCAGCTCGACGCGCTGGCTCCCCTCAGGTCGGCGGGAAGACCGCAAGCAGCCGACAAATCGCTGCGCGTCACGTCCTTTGTCTGCCGCGACGAGCTGCTCGATCGCAACGAACAGATAGCCGGCTACGAGTTCGCCCTTGGGCGCAACCTGCAATCGGCGATGCTGGAGAAAAGCGCGAAGCTGCGTCAGGTCCATGACGAAGCCCTGCTGCACAACCTTTCGCCGCTGGCGGTTTCTTCGCTTCTCGGCAATCGCTTTGCTTTTATCCGCTTGTCATCGGCGTCGCTGAGCAGCCTTCTCTTGCCCACCTTCGCCAATCGCAATGTGATCATCATGATTACGCCAGCGACGGCGGTGGAGGGTGACCTCGCTGCCGTGCGAACGGCGCTGCGACGCTTGCAGGACCTTGGCGTCAAGCACGGCTGGTCGCTTGATCGGCCGCTTCCCGGGATGGCCGATCTATTCGAGCAGGCGACAATCGTCGAGATCGACACCACGGCTTTCGACGGCATCCAGTTGAAGAAGATGTGCGTCGATCTGCACGCCAGCAAGGCCAAACCGAGAGTCATTGCCGGCAGGATCCAGACCGCCGACGACTTCAGTCTTTGCTATCAGAGCGGCTTCGATTATTTCATGGGGCCCTTCGTTTGCAGCCGTGAGAACTGGCATCCGCCGAAGAGCGAAGTCAACCGGCTGCTGGTTTTCGAAGTCCTGAACATGATTCGCTCGGGAGCCGATTTTGCCGACATCGCCGATCGGCTGCGCAACGATCCGATCCTGACCTACAAGCTCCTGCGCTACATCAATTCGCCCGGGATCGGCATGCTCAGGCGTATCGACAAGATTCCGCAAGCGCTGCTGATTCTGGGCCGGGACCAGTTCTCGCGCTGGCTGTCGCTGCTGCTTTTCGATCTGAATCAGCCGGGTTACGTCGGGCGCGTCCTGAACGAGAATGCGCTGACCCGCGCGCGCTTCATGGAAAGGCTGGCCGGACGCGGCGAGTTGCCGAAGGAGGCCGACAAACTGTTCATGATCGGGCTGTTTTCCCTGCTCGATGTCATGATGAAACAGCCGCTGGCCGAGATCCTCAAGCAGGTTTCGCTGCCCGATGACGTCGTCTCTGCGCTGCAGGGCGAGCCGGGCGCGATGCGCGATGCCCTGGCCCTGGCCATCGCCGTCGAATCGAAATCGCCCGAGGAGATCGCCGCCGCCGCGCTCGTGTGTGCGCTCGACGCAAGGCAGGTCGCGGCGCTGATGCTGGAGGCGCTGGACTGGGCACAGAACGTCGTCGGCGCCGCCAGGCAATGACCGCCTCCCGTCGATTTGCCAGCCCCTGGCTGCGGCTGCCGACTGGCAGTCGTGCGTTTCAGCCGCCCGTCCGCTTGGCTGCGAAACCCTCCTTTCTGAGGTGCTCGAGCAGACGGTCGCAATGATCCCCCTGCACTTCGACGACGCCGTCCTTGACCGTGCCACCGGCTCCGCAGGCGGCCTTCAGGCGTTTCGCCAGCGCCGCGAGATCACCGGCGTCGAGCATCAGCCCACGTACCAGGGTCACTGTCTTGCCGCCTCGCCCCTTGCTTTCGCGGCTGACGCGCACGCCGCCGTCACCCTGGCCAGGCGATGGCACCCGCGTCGCGGCGCAGACGCAGCCGGCCAGCGCTCTGCGGCAGGACGGGCACATGCGGCCGCCGTCGGTCGAGTAGACCAGCCCTCCGGTGGCCGGTTTACGCATGCCTGCGCTGGCGCTGCTGTTCAGTGCCGGCGCAGCGGCTCACCCGCCGCGCCTGCTCACGACGCATCGAAGACCCGCTGCCACAGTGCGCTGACCGCTTCGATCTGACGCCTCACCGAAGCACGCTCGACGCGCGCCCGGCGGTCCGCGTTCAGCCGCAGAACGTGCTGCAAGCGGCGAAGCTCGCGATACGCGTCACGCGCCGGGTCGGCCAGTTCGACCGGGATCAGGCCCAGCTCGGCAGCGATCCCGAGCAGGGCGATATTGCCCAGGTTGCCGCATAGTTCGGCATGCGCGTGTGCGTGTCCGAGGACCAGGTACTGGACGATGAACTCGGCGTCGATCAGGCCGCCACGGTCGTGCTTGATATCGAAGTCTTCCTTGCTGCGTGAGCCGTGCTCGTCGAACATGCGCTGGCGCATCGAGAGCACGTCTTCCCTGAGCCTGGCCAGATCGCGCGGCTGGCGCAGGATTTCGATGCGCAGCGCTTCGAACTGCTGTCCGACCGCCGGGTCGCCGGCGCAGAAGCGGGCTCGGGTCAGCGCCTGATGCTCCCAGGCCCAGGCGTTTTTCAACTGATAATCGCGGAAAGCGCTGATTGGCGACACCAGCATTCCCGAATCGCCGTTCGGGCGCAGCCGCAGATCGACCTCGAAGAGCATGCCGGCCGAGGTACGGCTCGACATCCAGGTGCTCATCCGCTGGCCCAGGCGCGCGTAGACTTCGCCCGCTCCGTCCGCGGGGTCGTCGTGCAGATAGATCAGGTCGAGATCCGAGGCGAAGCCGAGCTCCTTGCCGCCGAGCTTGCCGTAGGCAATGACCGCGAAACGCGGCGCCTGCTCGGGATGGGGATGGCGATCGCGCAAGCGCCGCCAGCACAGATCCATCGTCGTCTGCACCAGGATGTCGGCAAGCTGGCTGAGCCGGTCGGCCAGGTGCTCAACGGTGTGCAGGCCGGCGATATCCTGCGCCAGGAAGCGCAGGACCTGCGCGTGGTGCACCTCGCGCAGGATGTCCATCTCGCGCTCGGTATCGTCGAGATGCTGGGCCAGTCGCAGCTGCAGTTCGTCGCGAAACTCCTGCCAATCGGTCTTCACGTCAAAGATTTGCGAGTCCAGCAGCTCGTCGAGCAGGATCGGGTGCCGGTTCAGGTAGTCGGCGGCCCAGGACGAACTGCCGATCAGTTCGGCGAGGTGGCTGAGCGCTTGCGGGTACTGCTGCAGAAGCGCCAGATAGGCGCCTCGGCGGCTGATCGTCTCGAGAAAGTCGAGGCCGCGCTGCCAGGTCGCGTCGGGGTTGCTGGTGGCCGCCGCCGCTTCGATCAGGCGCGGCCCGAGAGCGTCGAGGCGCTCGCGGTTGGGCGCCGGCAGCTGCGCGTAGCGACTGCTTTGGCGGAAACCGTGCAGGCGTTCGAGAATTGCTTTCGGCTGGCGAAAGCCGAGGCTGGACAAACGTTCGAGCCCATCGTCGCCGGCGACGACTTCTTCCCAGATGCCGAGAAGCGGGTGGGTGCCTTCCTCCGGTTCGGAAAAGACGGCTTCGAAACAGCGGGAAACGATTGCCCGATGCTCGTCGAGAACGGCGACGAACGCGCTCCAGTCGGCAAAGCTCAGCGAGCTGGCGATTTGCTGGCGTTCCTCTTCGGTTCCCGGAAGGCGGTGCGTCTGGGCGTCGTTGACGTATTGCAGGCGGTGTTCGAGGCGGCGCAGGAAAGTGTAGGCAGCGGCGAGTTCGTGTTCGTTGTCGGCGGGCAGCAGGCGGCGTTCGGCAAGCAGCGCCAAGACCTCGAGGGTTGGTTTTGTTTGCAGGACGGGATCGCGGCCCCCACGGATCAACTGGAAGACCTGGGCGATGAACTCGATTTCGCGGATGCCACCCGGGCCGAGCTTGATATGCTCGGCCATTTCCTTGCGCGCCACCTCGCGGCGAATCTGCGCGTGCAGATCGCGCATGGCATTGATGGCGCCAAAGTCGAGATACTTGCGAAAAACGAAAGGGCGACAGATGTTCTGTAGCGCGCTCACCCACTGCGGCTGCAGATTCTCGCCGTGGTTCAAGACCCTGGCCTTGATCCAGGCGTAGCGTTCCCACTCGCGGCCTTGCGCGATCAGGTAGTGTTCGAGCGAGTCCAACGAGCAGACCAGCGGTCCGGAATCGCCGTTCGGGCGCAACCGCATGTCGACCCGGAAAACCCGGCCATCCTCGGTGAGCTCGCCGAGAGTGCCGATCAGGCGCTTGCCGAGGCGCTGGAAGAAGTCGTAGTTGTCGATCCGGCGGCCTTCGCCGGCGGTCTGCCCATCCTCCGGGTAGATGAAGATGTAATCGACGTCGGACGAGACGTTGAGCTCGCGTCCGCCGAGCTTGCCCATGCCGATGACCAGCAGCCGTTGTGCCTGCCCGTGACTGTCGAGCGGCTCGCCAAACTGCTCGCAGAGCTGCCGATGATGGAAATCGAGGGCGCGATTGGTGCTGATTTCGGCGAGCACGGTCATGCTTTCGACGACTTCGGCGAGCGTCGCCAGACCGCCGACGTCGCGCACCACCAGCGCCGCCATTACCCGCTGACGGAGGCCGCGCAGGGCACTTTTCAGCGGCTCATCGCCAGTCGTCGCAGGCGAACCACTCGCCGCAGCGCCGTTGAGAAAGTCATTCATCTGCTCGACGCCGAGCGCCTGCGCTGCGTGCGCTTCCAGCCAGGCACCTATTTCGGGGCGGGCGGCGAGCAGATTGCGCAGGTAATGACTGTGTTTCTGCGCTGCCTGCAGCGCGCTTGCCAATGGCGCCGGGCACTTGCTGGAGGATTCTATGGTCGGATCCATGATGTTCTCGGTAAATTGAGTGTTGCGCGGGGTCGCTGTGCCTGGCGCCGGGGAACAGGGGCAAAGCCGTTACAATGCCGGCTTGAAGCTGAAAACAGCAGTCGCTCGCCGACAACCTGGCTGCCATTTTTCTTCCTGGACATCACCATGCGCATGCACAGCAGCGCTGCCCCGCGCCCATTCGGTCAATCGCCCGCAGCATCCTGCGTGCGCGCTGCAGCGCGGACTTCCCTCGCCATTGTCTAGCGCTCCTGACATTCTAGTGATGCCCGGCGGCTATTGGCAAAACTCCGTACGCGACGATCAGGCCTGATGCGCCAGGACGAACTGCGCCCAGCGCTCTATCATCGCCTTCATTTGCTGATGCCGCTGCTCTCGCATCCGGCAACGGGCCGCATCTGGCGCCTTCTGGTACGCGTTTTCTGGCTCGCCTATTTTGCCTTCGTGCTGCTGATTCTGGCGCTGCGCTACCTGATCCTGCCGAACATCGAAGCCTACCGAGTCGACATCGAGGAGCAGGTCAGCCAGGCGATCGGCCTGTCGGTCAGCGTCGGACAAATTGCGGCCAGCTGGGACGGAATCCATCCCGATCTGCTCCTCTCCGATGTGATTATCGCCGATAGCAAGGGACAGCCGGCCCTGGCCTTGCCACGGATTCATGGCGTCCTCTCCTGGTCTTCGCTACCGCGCCTGGCGCTGCGTCTGCGCTTGCTGCAGATCGACGAGCCGACCCTGCATCTGCGTCGGGATAGCGACGGACGCTTTTTCGTCGCCGGGATCGCACTCGCCGACGCCGGAGGCGACAATGCCGTTGGTGACTGGATACTGGCGCAAAAGGAGATCCGCGTCCGCGGCGCGACGGTCGCCTGGGAGGACGCCAAGCGCGAGGCGCCGCCGCTGATTCTCGAAGCCGTCAATTTTGCGCTCGACAACGACGCTCACCACCACCGCTTCGCTCTGACTGCCTTGCCGCCGCCCGCACTGGCAGCCGCGATCGACCTGCGTGGGGATTTTCGCGGCCAGCATCTCGGCGAGCTCGAGGCCTGGAATGGCCAGGCCTTCGTCCAGATCGACTATGCCGACCTCGCCGTCTGGCGGACGTGGATCGACTACCCGATCGTCCTCCAGCACGGCCGCGGCGCAATGCGCGCCTGGGTCGGCTTCACCGCAGGCAAGCTCGACGCGCTGACGGCCGATCTGGCGCTCGACGACGTCAATCTGCGCCTGGCGAACGACCTCCCCGCGCTCGAGCTGGAACAGCTCTCCGGCCGTATCTCTGCGCGTCTATCGGCGACCGGGATGAGCGTCGACGGGTCTCGCGTGGAGCTGCTCACCGAGGAGCGCAAAGGCAAGGGCGCCCGCGCGGACGAGTTCATCCGCCTCGCACCGACCGATTTTCACGTTGACTGGCAGCGCGCCCCAGACGGCGGCGCGTTGCGCGGCAGGCTTACTGCCAGCGTTCTCGAACTGACTGCGCTCGCCAGCCTGGCCCGCTACCTGCCGCTGGACGCCGGATCGCGGCAGCTGCTCGCCGACTATGCGCCGCGTGGCCGCGTCAGCCAATTGCGTGCGGCCTGGGTCGGCGACGCCGAACGGCTGCACAGCTATTCGCTGAAAGCCCATTTTGACGCGCTTGCCGTGCGCGCCAAGGATTCGTTTCCAGGGGTTTCCGGGCTGTCCGGAGTTGTTGATGCCAATGAGCGGGGCGGCAGCGCGACCTTGGGTTCGGGGAACGCGGAAATCGATCTGCCCAGCGTCCTGCCGGACTCGTCGATGCGCCTGGGCAAGCTGAACGCACAGGCGCGCTGGAAGATCAACCAGGGCGTGCTCGAGGCCGAGTTGCTGCGCGCAGAATTCTCCGGGCCGGACGCGACCGGTTCGGCAAAGGGAACTTACCGCTACCGCGGCGATGGGCCGGGCAGCATCGACCTCAGCGCTGCACTCACCCGCGCCGACGCGCGCGCCGTCTGGCGGTACCTGCCGCTGGTGCTGAATCGCGACGCTCGCCACTGGGTTCGCGACGCACTGAAGGCGGGAAGTGCCAGCGAGGCCAAGCTGGTCCTCAAGGGCAATCTGGCCAACTTCCCGTTTGTCGACCACACTCAGGGCCAGTTTCTGGTGACCGTCAAGGCGCAGGGCGTGACGCTCGACTATGGCAACGGTTGGCCAGAGATTACCGGCCTCGACGCGGATCTGCGCTTCGCGGGCAATGGCATGCTGGTCGACGTACGCCGCGGCGCCATCCTCGGCGCCAGCCTGGCGCAGACGCGGGCCGAAATTCCAGATTTCGACGCGCCGGTGTCGACCTTGAAAGTGCAGGGGCGCGCCGAGGGCGATACGGCGCAGTTCCTCAAGTTCATCGTCGACAGCCCGGTCGCCGAGCGCATCGACCATTTTTCCGATGCCATGCGCGCCAGCGGCAAGGGGCGTCTCGATATCGGGCTGGTGATTCCTCTCGAAGAGGCGCGGCTCGGCGAGTCGAAGATCGATGCGGAGTACGTCTTCCTGGGCAACGAGGTCAGCGTCGATCCGGCCCTGCCGCCCTTGCACGAGGTCAATGGTCGCCTGCAGTTCACCGCCCACGATCTGCGCATTCCCGAGATCAAGGCGAAACTGGCGGGTGGCCCGGTGAAGATCAAGGGCGGTGCGGACAACGGCAAGGTGCGGGTTGACGTCGATGGAAGCGTCGACGTCAACGGATTGCGTGGACTGGCCAGCTGGCCACTGCTCGCCCAGCTCTCCGGAAGCGCTGCTTACAATGCCCAGATCCAGGTCAGGAAGCGCAACGTCGAACTGGTGCTCGAGTCGGATCTGCTCGATATCGCGTCGACGCTGCCGGCTCCCTTCGCCAAGAGTCGTGGCGAGCCGATGCGCCTGCATCTCGACAATAGCGTCCTGCCACCAGTACAGGCCGGCAAAGCGCTACCTATCGTGCGTGAGCAGCTGCGCGTGGCGCTCGGCAGCGTGCTCAACCTGCACCTGATCCACCGCCAACAGGACGGCCGGCATTCGCTCGAACGTGCGGCGATCGCCATCGGCAGGCCGATGAAGGTGCTGCCGGAACGGGGCATCAACGTCGGGATCAGCACCCAGCTGCTCGATATTGACACCTGGCGCAAGGTCCTCGCCGGCCCCGGAAAGGATACGCCGGTCGTCGAGCCGGGGGCGGGCGTTGACGCGGCTTCCGAGGGCGCATCGGCCGGCGGCCTGCCGGTCCTGGTCGAGCTTAAAGCGGGCCAGGTGGTCGTTTCGGGTTGGCGCTACAGCGACGTCACGCTGGCGCTTTCCGGCGAGCATCCGCGCTGGGTTGCCAGCCTGCTGTCGCGCGAAGCGACGGGTGCCCTGCAATGGGACGGTGCGGGTACCGGCAAGCTGAGCGCGCGTCTGAAAAAATGGCAGCTGCCGGGCAAGGACGAGCGGTCGATCGAACCCGTTCAGTCGGGCGACGCCCTGCAGAAGTTGCCGGCGCTCGATATCGTGGTTGACGAATTCGAGGTTGGCGTTCGCCGCTTCGGTCGCCTCGACGTGCAGGCCCATAACGATGGCGGTATCTGGCGGCTCGATAGAGTCGAGCTGCTCAACCCGGTGGCGAAATTTTCCGCCAGCGGCCAGTGGCAGGTCGCCAACGGCAATCGCACCCAGCTCGATTTCGCCCTCGACAGCAGCGACGTCGGCAAGCTGCTCGATCGCCTCGGCTATCCTGGCAGCGTGCGTGCCGGCAGCACGCGCATGAAAGGGAAGCTTGGCTGGAACGGGCCCCCGGAGGGGCTCGACTACGCGACGCTCAACGGCGACTTGCAGCTTGAGGCACGCAAAGGCGAGTTCCTCAAGCTTGACCCTGGCGCTGCCGGCAAACTCCTTGGCCTGATCAGCCTGCAGGGCTTGCCGCGCCGCTTCACGCTTGATTTCGGCGATGTCTTCAGCGAAGGTTTCGCCTTCGACACCATCAGCGGCAGGATGACGGTGAAAGACGGAGTGATGAGCACCGACCAGCTGCAGATCGATGGCCCGGCGGCGCGCGTCCTGATGCGTGGAGAAACCGACCTGAAGAAGGAAACGCAGCGCCTGAATGTCAGCGTTCAACCGGAGTTGAGCAGTAGCGCCGCCCTCGGGGTGGCGGTGATCAACCCGCTTGCCGGCATGGCCGCGCTGTTGGCGAACAAGTTTCTGCAGAATCCCTTGAACAAGATGTTCAGTTTCGAGTATCTGGTTACCGGCAAGTGGGATGATCCCAAAGTCGAGAGAATCACCGCCACACCGACGCCAGCGCCGCCGGCAAACTCCACGCAGTGAGCAGATTTCGCCCTCCCCAACCCATTCTTCGGAGTATCCCATGAAGCCAGCCAGCCAGGCGCGCGCGGACGACCGGCAGCCGGCCGCGTCCAGTCTGTGTGTCGCGGCAGTACAGATGGTGTCCACGCCGCGAGTCGACGAGAACCTGCGCACGGCGGCGGCGCGTATCGCCGAGGCCGTCGCGCTGGGCGCCGAGCTGGTGGCCCTGCCCGAGTACTTCGCGATCATGGGCATGAGCGATAGCGACAAGGTCGGCGTACGCGAGCACGACGGCAGCGGCCCGATCCAGGATTTCCTCGCCGCCAGCGCGCGCGAGCACGGCATCTGGCTGATCGGCGGCTCCTTGCCCTTGTCTGCCGACAGCCCGGACAAGGTGCTCAACTCCAGCGTCGCGTACAATCCACACGGTCAGCGGGTCGCGCGCTACGACAAGATCCACCTCTTCGGCTTCCGGCAGGGGGCCGAGGCCTACGACGAAAGCGTGACCATCCAGGCCGGCAGGCAGCCGGTCGCCTTCGCCACGCCTTTTGGCCGCGTCGGTTTGTCGATCTGCTACGACCTCAGGTTCCCGGAGCTTTATCGCGCGCTTGGGGTCACAGAGCTACTGGTCGTTCCGGCGGCCTTTACCGAAACCACCGGGCGGGCGCACTGGGAGATATTGCTGCGCGCCCGGGCGATCGAGAATCAGTGCTACGTGCTGGCTGTTGCGCAAGGTGGCCGGCACGAGAACGGCCGCGAAACGCACGGCAACAGCATGCTGATCGATCCCTGGGGCGAGATCCTCGATCGCAAGCTGAAAGGGCCGGGAGTCGTCGTCGGCACACTCGAACGTGACCGCCTGGACTCGGTCCGCGCCAACCTGCCGGCGCTCAAACACCGCGTCATGTAGTCATGCCGGCCGCCGCGCCGCGCCAACCGCAGCATTAACGGAAATCCGATGAACGCCAAACAACCCACGCTTCTCGTGCAGGCCCAGAAAACCCTGCTCACCCCCTACGGTCTTGACGTCGCCGACCTTAACAAGGTCTTTGGCCAGATCATGTCGCACCAGGTCGACTACGCCGACCTCTATTTCCAGTACAGCCGCTCCGAGGCCTGGAGCCTGGAAGAAGGAATCGTCAAGTCGGGCAGTTTCAGCATCGACGAAGGCGTCGGCGTGCGTGCCATGGCTGGCGAGAAAACCGCTTTTGCCTACTCGGACGACATCAGCTCGCAGGCGCTCGCTGACGCTGCCGCGACGGTGCGTGCGATTGCCGCCGTCGGCGAGCAGCAACGCGTTCCGGCGCTGAAGAAAGGCCGCGCGCCGCGTGCCCTTTACGTGCCGCACGACCCTCTGGCGTCGCTCGACGCGGCGAGCAAGGTCAAGCTGCTCGAACGGCTGGAAGCGCTCGCGCGCGCCGAGGACAGCCGCGTGACGCAGGTGATGGCGCATCTCGCGGGAGAATACGAGGTGATTCTCGTCGCCGGCAGCGATGGTCGGCTGGCCGCCGACATCCGGCCGCTGGTGAGGGTTTCGCTGACGGTCATCGTCGACGAGAACGGTCAGCGCGAACAGGGTTCCGCCGGCGGTGGTGGGCGCACCGACTACAGCTGCTTTACAGACGACGTCCTGCACGGCTACGCGCGTGAAGCGGTCCATCAGGCGGTGACCAACCTCGTCGCCCAGCCGGCGCCGGCCGGCACGATGTCGGTCGTCCTCGGCCCCGGATGGCCCGGCATCCTGCTCCACGAGGCAGTCGGGCATGGCCTCGAAGGCGACTTCAATCGCAAGGGCAGCTCGACCTTTGCCGGCCGTATCGGCAGTCGGGTGGCGTCGAAGGGCGTCACCGTGATCGACGACGGTACGCTTCCCGACCGCCGCGGGTCGCTGACCATCGACGACGAAGGCAATCCGACGCAGCGCACGGTGCTCATCGAAGACGGCATTCTCAAGGGCTACATGCAGGACGGCCTCAACGCGCGTCTGAGCGGCGTCGCGCCGACCGGCAACGGCCGTCGCGAATCCTTCGCGCACCTGCCCTTGCCGCGCATGACCAACACCACCCTGCTGAACGGCGACAAGAGTCCCGAGGAGATCATAAAGTCGGTCAAGAAGGGGATCTACGCGGTCAATTTCGGTGGCGGCCAGGTCGATATCACCAACGGCAAGTTCGTTTTTTCGATGTCCGAAGCCTATCTGATCGAGAACGGAAAGATTGGCCGTCCGGTAAAAGGCGCAACCCTGATCGGCAGCGGCCCGGAGGCCATGAACCGGGTGTCGATGATCGGCAACGACATGTGCCTCGACCCCGGTGTCGGCACCTGCGGCAAGGAAGGGCAGAGCGTGCCGGTGGGTGTCGGCCAGCCGACGCTGCGCATCGACGGATTGACCGTCGGCGGCACAGCGTAGGCGGCGAAAGGGCAGTCCCGGGCAGATCAGGGCCGGGTTGCCCGCCCACTTGCGGATGGCCTGACAAGGTATTTCCGTAGTCATAACAGCGTCTTCCAGTCGTATAATCGCAGCCTCCCCATGCTGCTGACTGGAGTTCCCCCGTGACATCCACCCGTGCCTTCTCGAAGCTCGCCGCGGCGCTGTCGTTCTTCCTGCTGGCCTGCTGGTCCTTCATGGCCGGAGCGACAGTGGTCGCTCCGGCCGCGGAGCAGGTGCAAGCGGGGGAGGCGATCCTGCTCCATAATTTCCGGCCGATCGTCACCTTTCGGGCGACCTTCCTCGGCGCCCCACCGGTCGCACGCGCACGAAAATCCGAGCAGCGCATCAACCAGCTGACGCCGGCCCAGATGGTGCAGGAGATTAGTTTGACGCCTTTCAGCTTTGACGGTGGGCGTGGCATCACCTTGACCAATAACGACAATATTCTCTTTGCCCTGGTCGACGGAGACCTGGACCCGCAGGAGAAACTCACCCTGGAGCAGGCCGCCGAGCGCGCGCGCGAGGCGCTCAGCGCTGCACTGCTGGCGGACGCCACGCAGCGTCGCCCCGAAGTCCTGCTCAAGGGAGTTGGCTTGTCTGTGGCGGCAACGGTGATCGCCTTTGCGTTGCTCTGGTTGATCGCTCGTGCGACGCGGCTGCTGGTCGGCCGTCTGCAACGAATCATCGAAGAGGAAGATGCTGGTAGCAAGTTGCGCTGGGCACGGCACGGCTGGTTGCTCGTGCAGCGAATATCGCAGCTGTTCATGGGTTTTCTATGGTTGAGCGTCGCCTACCTGTGGTTGACCTACGTGCTGGCGCGCTTTCCGCTCACCGAGCCTCTCGGTGAGCGCCTCGGCGACTTCCTTCTCGACCTGCTGGAGACCATCGGCACGAGTTTCATCGGCGCCATGCCCTCGCTGACCACGGTGGTGGTCATCCTGTTCATGACCAAGGCCGCCAACGACGCCATCGGCAACTTCTTCCAGGCTGCCAAGGACGGCCGGGTGCATGCACCCGGCCTGCACTCGGATACGGTCAGCGCCACTCACCGCCTGGTGACGGTCATCGTCTGGGGGCTGGGCATCGCCATCGCCTACCCCTTCATTCCGATGTCCAACAGCGACGCCTTCAAGGGCTTGTCGGTGATGCTCGGCTTCATGTTTACGCTCGGTTCTGCCGGCATCGTCAACCAGTTGATGAGTGGCCTGGTGCTGGTCTATGCACGCGCGCTGTCGGTCGGCGACTTCGTCGAGATCGGTGACAACGCCGGCGTGGTCAGCCAGGTCGGCGTGCTGTCCACCAAGATCATCAACATGCGCAACGAAGAGATCACCATTCCCAACGCGGTGCTGGTCGGCAACCCGATCCGCAACTTTTCCCGGCTGGCCGGTGAGCGTGGCACGCTGGTGTCGACCAAGGTGACCATCGGCTACGACACGCCGTGGCGGCAAGTGCACGCGATGCTCATCGCCGCCGCCAAGCAGACGCCCGGCTTGCGGCCTGTTCCGACGCCGTTTGTCTATCAGAAAGGGCTGGCCGACTGGTACGTCGAATACGAGCTCTTCGCGCACATGGACAAGCCGCTCGAGCGGATTCCGGTCCTCTCCGCCTTGCACGCCAATATCCAGGATCAATTCAACACCTACGGCGTGCAGATCATGTCGCCACATTTCAACGCGCAGCCCGCCAACAATCTGGTCGTTCCGCCCGACGCCTGGCACGCCGCACCCGCGACGCCCGATAGCGGCAGCGGAAAGTCCTGATCACCCCGCCGGCTGACCGCGAAACGGGGAGAACCGCCGACCTTTCCGATCGGCACCCCTGGCGCCGCCGCCGGGCGTGAGAGGCGCACCGGCGTCGCCGCTGGGTGCCGACGCTCTATCGTATTCCCTTAGGATGTCCTGATGCTCAGCTTCGCGATCACCGTTTTCCTGTCGGCCTTTCTGCTCTTCCAGATCCAGCCGATCATTGCCAAGATGATTCTGCCGTGGTTCGGCGGTTCGTCTTCGGTGTGGAGCACCTGCCTGGTTTTCTTCCAGGCCGAACTTCTGCTCGGCTATCTGTACGTCCATCTGCTGCACGAGTCGCTTTCGCCGCGCCGGCAGAATGTCGTCCACTGCGTCCTCTTGCTGCTCAGTCTGGCGACGCTGCCGGTCATTGCCGACCCGGCGTTGAAGGACGTCGCTTTCGCCAACCCGACGTGGAACGTGCTGGTGGTGCTCGCTGCGGCCGTGGGTATGCCCTATCTGCTGCTGTCGACCACCGGTCCGCTGATGCAGGCCTGGTATGCGCGCAGCTTTGCCAGCGCCATGCCCTATCGCCTGTACGCGCTGTCGAACCTGGCGTCGATGATCGCGCTGCTCAGTTACCCCGTCCTCGTCGAACCGTATTTTCGGGTGCACGATCAGGCCATGGCCTGGTCCGCCGCGTACGCCCTGTTCGTCGTCGCCTGCCTGGGCAGCGCCTGGCAGTCGTGGAAGGGCGTGTCCAGCGAGCGCGAGGTGCTGAAGGTGAGCAGCGAGCCGGTACCACGACCGCCCCTTGGCGAGTGTCTGCTCTGGATCGGCCTGGCGATGACCGCGTCGCTGCTGCTGCTGGCGATGACCCGCCACCTGACGCAGGACGTCGCGCCGGTGCCCTTCCTGTGGGTCGTGCCGCTGAGCATCTATCTGCTCAGTTTCATTCTCTGCTTCGACGCCCCGCGTTACTACTATCGACCGGGATTTCTGGTCGCGCTGCCGATTGCCTTCGTGGTTCTTGACCGCGTGCTCGATGGTGGAGGCATGGAGGTGCCGCTGCTGGTCACCTTGATGTGCCTGTCGCTGTTCGTCTTCTGCATGGTCTGTCACGGCGAGCTGGTCAGGCGCCGGCCACCGGTTCGCCATCTGACCCTGTTCTACCTGATGCTGTCGATTGGCGGCGCGCTCGGCGGCACCTTCGTCGGTCTGCTGGCGCCGGCGATCTTCAATGCCTATTTCGAACTGCCGATCGGGCTCTTTCTCTGCGCCCTGCTGGTGACCATCGTTCTCTGGCGTGAGCTGCGACTGATCCGGCGCGTCCTGCTCGTCGTGGCGCTGCTGGCCTACGCTTACCGGCTCGGTGGCATCGCCATCGATTACGTCCAGAACTACCGCGTCGTGGTGCGCAACTTCTATGGCCAGCTGCGCGTCGACGACGTCGACGAGGAAGCGCTCGGCATAAAGCGCCGGATCCTGCACGGGCGCATCAATCACGGCGAGCAGTATCTTGCCGCCGAGCACCGCCGGCAGCCGACTGCGTACTACTGCGAGAGCTCTGGAGTCGGTCAGGCGCTGCGTGCCATCGCCGGCAAGAAGCCACTCAAGATCGGCATCCTCGGCCTCGGCGCCGGTACCCTTGCCACCTATGGCCGCAGCGGCGACGAAATGCGCATGTACGAAATCAACGAGCAGGTGCTCGATCTCGCGCGCAACGAGTTCAGCTACCTCGGCGATAGCAAGGCGACGATCGTTCCGGTGCTCGGCGACGGCCGCCTGATGCTCGAACGCGAGCCCGCCCAGAATTTCGACCTCCTGGCCATCGACGCTTTTTCCGGAGATTCGATCCCCACCCACCTGCTGACCCTCGAGGCGATGCAGGCCTATCGCCGGCACCTGAAAAGCGACGGCGTGCTGGCCGTGCATATCACCAACCGCTACCTCGACCTGCGGCCGGTGATCGCTGCCGCCGCCGAGCAGCTCGGCGTCAGCGCGCTGATCTTCGACCTCGATCCCGCCGCAGGCGACCGCTTCTGCCGCCATTCGGTATGGGTGCTGCTGCTTCCCGCCGAGCGCGCCGCGCAACTGTCGAAAGCCTTCCACGGCGGTGACAAGCTCGTTCCACGCCCCGCTTTTCCCGTATGGACCGACAGCTTCTCCAATCTGCTCGGCATTCTGCAGTAGCGATTACCGACGGTTGCCGCTCAACCGCCCTTCCCGCCTGCCCCGTTCTCCTTCGCCTCGCGGGGAGGGGTTGGCGGAGATGGGCTGGCCTAGACGCGAGCCCGTTGGCGGCGGGCGTTGCCAATCTCCATTCCAGGTGAGCACATGTCCGAACTGATCCAGCGCGCCAAGAATTTTGCGACCTCTGCCCATCAGCGCATAGGCCATCGCCGCAAGTACAGCGATCAACCGTACCAGGTGCACCTGGAATCGGTGGCGCGCATGGTGGCGTCGGTGAGCGATGACGCCGAAATGATCGCCGCTGCGTGGCTGCACGACGTCGTCGAGGATACGCCGGCGACGCTTGGCGACGTCGAGCGCGAGTTCGGCCCGGCGGTTGCCGCGCTGGTCCAGGATCTCACCGACGTCAGCCGACCGAGCGACGGCAACCGCGCCATCCGCAAGGAGACCGATCGCCAGCATACGGCACACGCCTCGCCCCGTGCCAAGACCATCAAGCTGGCCGACCTGATCGACAACTGCCAGGACATCACCAGCCATGACGCTCGCTTCGCCAGGGTATACCTGAGCGAAATGAATGCGCTCCTGGCCGTCCTGGGCGAAGGCAATACCCGCCTGTTGAACAAAGCCCGGGCACTGCACGGCGAGTGTCAGGAAAAGCTGTCGCAGCGTGCCGGCGCGGAAGCGAGCCCTTCCACCATCGGCCTGGCGGCGCTCTTTCCCCAGGTGGCGAACTCGCTGCTCCTGCGTCGCTTTCGTGAGGTGTTTACCGCCGGCGACATTGCCGAACCCCTGCTCTCCTTCGACACCGACGCGCCCGCGCGCGACAGCGCAAGAATCATGAAGGCGCGGCACCTGAAGATTGCCGGTATCCGCGTCGACGGCGTCGTCCAGGCCTATGTGCGCCTGGCCGACATCGCCGTCGGCGATGTCGGCGATGGCGACCGAGGGGGCGCTGCTCCGAGCGGACGGCAGTTGCAGCACATCGCGGCGGACCAGGTGCTGGCCATCAACGCCCCGCTGATGGATGTGGTCGGCATTCTGACCCGTCACGACCAGTGTTTTGTCTCCGTCTTCGATTCCGTCGTCGGCCTCATCGAGCGTGACGCGGTGAACAAGCCGCCGGTACGGATGTGGCTTTTCGGCGCCATCACGCTCTACGAAATGGGGCTGCTGACGCTGATCGAGAAGATCTATCCCGACGGCAGTTGGCAAGGCATCCTGCCTGCCGGGCGCCTGGAAAAGGCGCGCGAGCTGCAACGTGAGCGACAGCGTCGCAATCAGCATTGCGAGCTGATCGATTGCCTGCAACTGGCCGATAAGGCGATGCTCACCCTCGAATACCCCCCGGCGCGGGACGCCCTCGGCCTGCCGTCGAAGCGGGCCGCCAAGGCGTTGATCAAGGATCTCGAATCGCTGCGCAATCATCTCGCCCACGCGCAGGACATCGTCTCGCACGACTGGGTACAGATCATTCGCCTCGCGCATCGCATGGCGGAGCTGAGCACGGCGTAGGCCGTGCCGGGCTCGGGCCAGCCGATCGTGCTGCTGGCCGACGCGCCGCGCTTTGAGCGGGTCACTTCCGGCTACGCCCTGACGCCGTTGACGACGATGGTTCTGTGGTGGTGGTGCGAAGCGATCGCCCGATGAGTCGAGCTCCTACCCGGGGCTGGCGGACCTCTTGTTGGAGGCCCATCTATCAGGCGCCAGCGACGCTGGCCAAGAAAGGGTAAGGATCTCCGCAGTGGGACGACTTAGGTTTTTCTCGACCCGCAGCCGGAACGCCTGAATGCCAGAATTCGACACGATTTCCGTGATCATCCCGACGCTGAACGAAGAGGCTCGCATTGGCGCCACGCTGGCCAGCGTCCTTCCGCAGCGGCCTGCGGAAGTGCTGGTGGTGGACAGCCACAGCAGCGATACGACGGTGGCGATCGCCGCGGCGATGATCGGCGTGCGCGTTCTGCAGGCGGACAAAGGCCGTGCGCGCCAGATGAACGCCGGTGCTGCGGCAGCTCGTGGCGACTGGCTGCTGTTCCTCCATGCCGACACGCTCTTGCCGCCATCGGCGCTGGAGCGCATAAGCGCACAGCCGGAGGGCATCCTGGCCGGCGCTTTCAGGCATCGGTTTTCGGGTGACGACTGGCGCCTGCGGCTGATATCGCGCCTGGACAACACCCGCGCCCGGTTGACCAGGATCGCTTTCGGTGACCAGGCGATCTTCGTGCGGCGAACCTTGTTCGAGCGTCTCGGCGGTTTTCCGCCGTGCGACGTGATGGAGGACGTGGCCTTCGGCGAACTGCTACGCAAAGTCACCACGCCGGTTCTGCTGCGTGAGGAGGCAATCACCGATGCGCGCAAGTTCGAGCAGATGGGGGTATGGACAAGCCTGGCGCGGGTTGGCGTGCTGCTCGCCTTCCATCGCTTGCGCCTGCCGCTGGTGGGGCGGTCGTTTTTCAAGGAAATTCGCTGAAGGTCTGCCGCGCGCGGCCGGATCCTGGAGAGGTCATGAAGAACTGGACGAGTTGGAGGGCAGGTGCGAAATGGACGCAGCGGATCTTGGCGCTCGCACTTCTGGGCCTGTCGTTTTCCGCCACTGCGGCCTTCGACCACAGTCACGCCGCGTGGACGGCGCTGCTCAAGCGGCATGTGGTGCTGATCGACGGCGGCAAGGCGTCGCAGGTGGACTATGCCGGGCTGGCCAGGGAGCGTCCGGCGCTGACGGCGTATCTCGAAAGCCTGTCGGCCGTACAGCGGGCGCACTTCGAATCCTGGCCGAAGGTGCGGCAACTGGCATTCCTGATCAACGCCTACAACGCGTTCACCGTCGATCTGATACTCGGCCGGTATCCCGATCTGCAGTCGATCCGTGATCTCGGCAACATCGTCTTCAACAGCCCGTGGAAGCAGAAGTTCTTCTCGCTGTTCGGCGAACCGCGCCATCTGGACTGGATCGAACACGAGCTCATTCGCAAGCCGGGCGCCTATGACGATCCGCGCATCCATTTCGCGGTGAATTGCGCCTCGCTCGGCTGTCCGATGCTGCGTGAGGAGGCTTTCGTCGGCGAGCGCCTTGATGAGCAGTTGGAGCAACAGACGCGGCGCTTCCTCGCCGATCGCACACGCAATCGCTACGAGCCGCGAACCGCGACGCTGATGGTCTCGCCGATTTTCGACTGGTACGGCAAGGATTTCCAGGCCGGCTACCGAGGTGTGACCTCGCTCAGGCAGTTCCTGGGCAATTACGCCGATCTGCTGGCCAGAACGCCTGCCGAACAGGCGCTGCTGCGCCAGCAGCTGGTGGGAATCGACTTCCTTGACTACGACTGGGCGCTGAACAGCGTGCCGCGCTGAGCGGCTGCGTGCGGCGCAGCACGACACTATCCGCCTGAATCTACTTGCCGCCGCGCGTGTCCGTGACGGCCGCGAGGACACCGAGGCCGATCAGGACACCGGCGCTCAGGTAGCGCCCAACGCCGCGCAGCCTGCTGCGGCGCATCAGCGCCGGCTGTATCGCGCTCGCACTGAGCACGTACAAGCTGTCCGTGACGACGGCGATGAGCACGAACAGCGATCCCAGAAGCAGGGTCTGCAGCAGCGCCGACGCGGCCGGGTCGACGAATTGCGGCAGGAATGCGGCGAAGAACAACGCCGTCTTGGGGTTGAGCAGGGCGACGACAAAGCCATCGCGAAAAATTGGCGCGAGACAGGCTGCGCCGAAGGTGGCGCCGGCAGTCTGCGGCGCTGGCACGGCGCAGACCGCTTTGACGCCGAGATAGACGAGGTAGGCTGCGCCGGCATACTTGACGACGGTGAACGCCAGCGACGAGATGGCGAACAGCGCCGCCAGGCCGATCGACGCCCCGATGGCGTTGGCCAGATTGCCGAACGCGACGCCGGCCAGTGAAGCCAGTCCGGCGCGCCTGCCCTGCGCCAGGGTACGCGCCACGATATAGATCACTCCCGGTCCCGGCGTTGCGGCGAGCACCAGGCTGGCCAGCACGAAGGCGGAAAAAGGCAGCGTTGCGGACGCGCTGCCGAGGGTGGTGATTTGAGTGATTTGGGGGATTTCGTTCATCGCATTTCTCTGCCTGGCGAAGAGAGGGACGAGATTCGCGCGTCGACGTCGCTGACCGCAGGCCAGCGGTCGCGCACAGTGTAGTGCTGAATTCCTGGTGAGACTCTTGGCGACCGCTGAAAGCAGGGCAAAACCCTGTGATGGCTGAAATTCGCAGGGTCCATGCCAGGGCGGCCCTCGTCGCCACCCCTCGCAATGACGAGCGGGCTGGCGTGTCGCCGCCTTCCCGACGAGACTTTCAGCCAGCCGGACAGCAGCGCGCAACCCCTGTGGTGGCTGGGATGTATGTTCCACTCTGCGTGCGACACTACACCAACGGACGCAAGAAACTCATTTCTTCTTTTCGGAAGCCGTGTGCGACTGGCTGTCGCCAGATCGTCCAGGGCAAGCGATTCGCGTGCCCCGGCCGCTGCGCGGGAACGTCGAGAGCCGCTTCACGAGGCGCCACGAAGCCGCTTCTTGTCCAGTTTCGCCTGGTACATCCGGCTGTCGGCCGCGCTTATCAGTTCGTCCGCCGTCGTGCCATTCTCCGGCGTGTAGAGGACGAGGCCGTAACTGAAAGCGATGGGAAAGGGCTTGCCTGCAGCGGCAGCCGTTTCCTGAAGGCATTGCTCGGCTCTGTCGAGCAGGCGGCTTCCTTCGTCGAGATCGCAGTCATGCAGTAGCAGCAGGAACTCGTCCCCACCGAGTCGAACGGCGGCGTCACTGGCACGGATACTTTCGATCAACACCCTGGCGACGGTGCTGATCAGCCAGTCGCCTTCAGCGTGCCCGAAGTCGTCGTTGGTCGCCTTCAGCCCGTCGAGATCGACGAAACAGACCGCCAGCCGACCACCCTGTCGGTGCATTCTCGCCATCGATTTGTCCAGCATCATCATGCCGGTACGTCGATTCAGCAGCCCCGTCAGCTCGTCGAATGTGGCATAGTGTTCGAGAGTCTGTTGTGCCCTTTTCAGCTCACTGATGCTGGTGATGCCGAGCACCATGACCGCCTGTCCCGAAAAGCTGATTGCGTTAACCGACACCAGAGCCTCGAACACCTCACCAACGGCGTCGACGAGACGAACCTCGCACTCGTTGAGCGTCTCCCCCTGGCCGAGTTTGTCGAGGAATCGCTGATTGGCTTCGTCTCCGCCGGCCAGCAGGGGAGCCAAGTAGACGCCCGGTGTCGGGTCCGGTGGCAGTCCAAGTAGATTCATGGCTTTCTGATTGGCGTGCAGGATGGTCAGCTTCTCGCCGAGCACCAGTAGGAATGCCGTCGGACTGGCCGAAAAAAGACGTTCCAGGTCTTCTTCGCGAGCGGCCAGCTCGGTCATGTCGCGCTGGATACGACGCGTGGCCGGCGCGCAGATGAACGCGGCCGAGAGAACCAGGACCAGCAGTGTCGTGCTCATCAAGGCGATTTCCAGCCACCGGGCGAAGACCACCTTCGCGTTCGCCTCGCGGTCGTAGAGGGTGACGATGGCGCTCATGCCCGCCAGGAAATCGGCCTCGTGCTGCCTGATGGTGTCGATATTGCGAGCCAGGGTGGCGACGCTTTCCGGCGCCGACAGAATCGCCCGGGCGGCAGCGGCGATGGCCTCATGGTGCGCGTGCAGCGGCCCAAACAGGTTTTCCACCGCTTCGCTGTTGCGCCCCGGCAAGCCCAGTTCGCTGTCGCCGCGCAACAATCCGGCGTGCGTACGTTCCCACAGGTTCAGCGCCTCCGCGAGCTGCCTGCGGTAACGGGTGTCCTCGCTGCCGGATTGGGCGGTCGAGATGTAATAGCTCAAGGCGGTGATTTTCTGGCTGAGCATGCGTTGCCGGCCGGCCATGTTGACCACGCGCGAGTCGTACTTCTGATCGGCCAGCACGAACTGCATCACCCCCTGCGCGGCGATCGTCAGCATGGCGATTACGGCTAGCGCCATGGTGTACCGCTTGCGTAGCTGGCTGGCCGATAGCATTGCTGCGCTGCTGTTCAAGGCCTTGATACTCGGTGGCATACGCTTGACTCTCGCAAGTGCCGCTGGATTTTTTCTCCTGCCTCGGTGCCCTTGCCGGCGGAACGGGTAGCGCGGCATCGTAGCAGAGGATTGCTCGTTCGGGGGGCAGAGGCGACAGGGTGAGGCGACAGGGTGGGGCGACCGTGTTCGCCAGCTTCTGGCCAGCGACGCCGTCAAGGTCGCTGGAGAACTTGTCGTGTGAAATAATGACCAACGAGCGCTGACCGGAACGGTCACGCCTGGCACCCACGCGGTGCCTCCTTATTGCCCATTCTTACCATCCCCTTCTCCAGGAAAAGGAATCAACATGACGAGCACAGTAACTCTCGCTGGCAACCCGTTTCAGGTTAACGGGAATTTCCCGCAGAAGGGTCAGACGGCGCCCGCGTTCACGCTGGTCGGCAAGGATCTCGCCGATGTTTCGCTGAGCGCTTTTGCCGGTCAGAGGAAGGTCCTGAACATTTTTCCGAGCGTCGACACGCCAACCTGCGCAACGTCAGTGCGTACCTTCAACGAGAAGGCGAGCAATCTGGCCAACACCGTCGTGCTCTGCATCTCGGCCGACCTGCCTTTTGCCCTGAGTCGTTTCTGTGCTGCCGAGGGTCTCGAGTCGGTGGTGACCTTGTCGACCATGCGCGGTCGCGAGTTCCTCGAGGACTATGGCGTTGCCCTGAGCAACGGCCCGCTGGCCGGCCTCGCTGCGCGTGCGGTGATCGTCGTCGACGGCGACGACCGGGTAATGCATAGCCAGCTGGTTGCCGAAATCAAGGACGAACCCGACTACGACGCTGCGCTGCGGGCGCTTGCCTGAGCCGCGCCTGGCGACACCCGTCACCAGCCTCAACACCTGTCGAACAGCGCAAATGGCTAGCCACGACGGCGCTGACGCGACTCAGCAGCGCCAGGGCATCCAGTCGATCGAGGTCGGCACGCGTCTGCTGCGTGCCCTGGCCGCCAGCCCGCGCTCGATGATGCTGCGCGACGTCGCTCGCAATGCCGGCATGCCGGCAGCCAAGGCACGTCGCTATCTGGTGAGTTTCATGCGCATGGGCCTGGTCGAGCAGGACGCCAATACCGGGCGTTACGACCTCGGCGAGTTTTCGCTGGAGCTGGGGTTGGCCAGCCTGGCGCGGCTGGACCCGGTGCGCCTGGCCGGACCGGTGCTCGACGATCTTTGCGAGCAGATCGGCGCCACCGTCGCGCTGGCCATGTGGGGCAATCACGGCGCCACCTGTGTGCGCTGGGTCGAAGCCGGCGGCGCGGTGACGGTCACCCTGCGCACCGGCGTCGTGCTGCCGCTGACGACCTCGGCGACCGGGCTGGCGTTTTCCGCCTTCTACCGTTCGCCTTACCTGAAGAAGATGCTCGACGCCGAGGTGCAGGCGACGGCCGAGGCTGCGGGCAAGACGCCGACCGAGGTGATGGCGGCACTGGCGCTGCAACTCGAAGACATCCGCCGGAACGGCATCTCACGGGCGGCGGGCAGCATGACGCCGGGGATCAACGGCGTCAGCGCACCGGTTTTCGGGCACACCGGGCGGATGGTTGCGGCAGTCACCGCGCTGGGCCTCGTCGGCAGTTTCGGCGTCGAGCCTGACAGCTCCATTGCCCAGGGCACGCGGGCGGCGGCGGCGACGCTTTCCCGGCGTCTCGGTTACGGCAGTAGCGATGGCGCGGCAGGAGAGCAAGCCGCGGCGCCTGTCGGCGCAGCACCATCGTAATCAAGGAGCGCTCGCTGTCTGCGCCTGGCAGCTGCCGCGCCGGTTGCGGGGCGTGCTGTATCGCGCCTTCGATCACCACGCCGATGCCCGGTCATCCGCGCGGCAAGCCGGCCGGCGAGCGCTGCGTCAATCTCGCCGACGATCTGCGCTGTCGCTTGTGGGGGCGGCCCGAGCGACCAGCGTTCTGCGCCGGGCTGCAGCCGGCCGGCGAGATGTGCGGTGACGACCGGCTGCAGGCGATCGCCTGGTTGTCGGCACTGGAGCAGGCAACTCGACCGTGAGTGCTAAAATGCGAGTTTTTGTCGAAGGCGCCACGTGGACCCCTTGCTTCTGCTAAAAGCTCTGATTCTCGGTATCGTCGAAGGTCTCACCGAGTTTCTGCCGGTTTCGTCGACCGGCCACCTCATCCTTGCTGGCGCCCTGCTCGATTTCAACGACGAGCGTGGCAAGCTGTTCGAGATCGTCATCCAGTCCGGCGCCATGCTTGCCGTGTGCTGGGAGTTCCGCGCCAAGATCATGGAAGTGCTGCGCGGCCTGCCCAGTGATCGCGCCGCGCAGCGTTTCGCACTCAATGTGCTGGTCGCCTTCCTGCCGCTGGCGATCATCGGCCTGCTTTTCGGCAAGACGATCAAGGCTTATCTGTTCAACGCGCCAGTGGTGGCGACGGCCTTCATCGTTGGCGGCCTGATCATTCTTTGGGCCGAACGCCGCGAGCATCGCATCCGCGTTGAGTCGATCGACGACCTGTCGCTGGCCGACGCGGCAAAACTTGGCTTTGCGCAGGCTCTGGCGCTGATTCCGGGGACGTCGCGCTCGGGAGCGACGATCATCGGCGGCCTGCTGTTCGGGTTGTCGCGCCGTGCAGCCACCGAGTTCTCCTTCTTCCTGGCCATGCCGACGCTGATCGGGGCGAGCATCTACCAGCTGTACAAGGAGCGCGCGCTGCTCTCCGCCGACGATCTCGGGATGTGGGTGGTCGGCTTCGTCGCCGCTTTCATTTCCGCCTTCTGGGCCGTGCGCGGGTTGTTGCGCTATATCAGCACGCACGACTTCTCGATCTTCGCCTGGTACCGCATTGCCTTCGGGATCCTGATCCTCGTCACCTGGCAGTACGATTTGATTGCCTGGGGAGAGCACTGAGTTGGCTGGCCCGCGCATCGTCTATCTACACGGCTTCCGCTCGTCGCCGGCGTCGTGGAAGGCGCGCCTGCTCGCCGAGTTCCTCGCCGCCGCCGGTCTCGGCGACCGTTTTTTCTGCCCCATGTTGTCGCACGTGCCGCGGGCCGCGATCGCCACCGTCGAAGCCTTGCTGGACAGCGATGAGGCGCCGACGACCCTGGTCGGCAGTTCGCTGGGTGGCTATTACGCGGCCTGGCTGGCCGAGCGGCGCGACCTGCAAGCGGTGTTGATCAACCCGGTGGTGATGGCCCCCTCCTTGCTCGAGGGGCTGCTCGGGGCGCACGTCAATGACTATAGCGGCTGCCGCTTCGAGTTTGGCGCCGAACACGGCGAACAGCTGCTGGCGCTGGACACGCCGCTGATCACGCCGTCGCGTTACCTGCTTCTGGTCGAGACCGGCGATGAGGTGCTCGATTACCGGAGGGCCGTCGCACGCTATGCCGGCTGTCGACAGTTGATCGTCGAAGGCGGCAATCACAGCTTCACCCGCTTTCCTGACTTCGTGCCGCAAATCATTGAATTCTGTGGGTTACAATCGTAGCGATGCACGTTCTATACGAAGAAGACGGCGCCTTCCGGACGGCCAGCATTCTGGCCGACAACGACACCTCGTTACAGGTCGAGACGGCTTCCGGGAAGCGCAGCAAGATCAAGACGACCAGCGTTCTGCTGCGCTACAGCGAACCGGCGCCAACGCTCCTGCTCGATGAGGCCGAGGCGCTCGCTGCCGGAATGGAGCACGAGTTTCTCTGGGAGTGTCTGGGCGACGGCGAGTTTTCCTTTGCTGATTTTGCCAACGAGTACTTTGGCCACGCGGCCAGTGCGGTTGAGGCAGCGGCCTTGCTGCTGGCCCTGCATTCGGCGCCGATCTATTTTCATCGCAAGGGCAAGGGGCGCTTCCGCAAGGCTCCGGCCGACATTCTCCAGGCCGCTCTCGCCGGCCTCGAAAAGAAGCGTCAGCAGGCGCTGAGCATAGGGCGCATGGTCGCTGAACTGAAGGCCTTCACGCTTCCACCAGAGTTCACGCCGATTCTCAGCCAGTTGCTTTACAAGCCCGATCGCAACCGCAGCGAGACCAAGGCGCTCGAAGCGGCGTGTAGCGAAAGCGGTCTGTCGGCGCCGCATCTGTTGCACAGGTGTGGCGCCATCCGCTCGGCTCACGACTATCACTTGCAGCGTTTTCTGCTCGAGTACTTCCCGCAGGGGACCGGTTTTGCCGCCTGTGCCGCGCCCCCCTTGCCGAGCGGTCTGCCGCGCGCCGACGTGCGCGCTTTCTCGATCGACGACGCGGCGACCACCGAGATCGACGATGCGTTTTCGCTACAGGCGCTGCCCGGACTCGGCTGGCGGGTCGGCATTCATATCGCCGCGCCGTCGCTGGGCATTGCACCAGGATCACCGCTCGACGCGATTGCGCGCGACCGCCTGTCGACGGTTTATCTCCCGGGCAGAAAGATCACCATGCTCCCGGAAAATGTGGTCGAGGGCTTTACGCTGTGCGCCGGGCGCGACTGTGCCGCCATTTCACTGTATCTGACGCTGACTCCCGAGTTCGAGATCACCGCCTGTGAGTCGCGCGTCGAGATCGTCCCGGTGGTGGCCAATCTGCGCCACCACGACCTCGAACCCCTGTTCAACGAGGGCACCATAGCTGCCGGCCTTGCGGAGTTCGCTTTTCGTGACGAACTGATGACCCTGTGGCAACTGGCCAATGCTTGCGAAGGCCGACGCGGCAAGCCCTCGGCGACGCAGACTCATCTCGACTACAACTTTCGCATCCAGGGTGACCTCGAAGACGCCGACGCGTGTCGCGTCGAGATCAGTGCTCGCCGGCGCGGCAGCCCGCTCGACAAGCTGGTCGCCGAAATGATGATCGTCGCCAATAGTACCTGGGGTGGTCTGCTCGCCAACAAGGGGGTAACCGCGATCTATCGCATCCAGACGCCCGGCGGAAAGGTGCGCATGAGTACCTCGCCGCAGGCGCACGAGGGTCTTGGCGTGAAGCAGTATGCGTGGTCGACGTCGCCCTTGCGGCGCTACGTCGACCTGATCAATCAGTGGCAGCTGGTGGCCTATCTGAACGGCGATACACCGCCCTTCGCCGCGCGCTCGGACGATCTGTTCGCCGCGCTGCGCGATTTCGACTTGACTTACGGCGCCTACGCCGACTTCCAGCGCAACATGGAACGCTATTGGTGCCTGCGCTGGTTGCTGCAGCATGGCGTGGAAACGATCAAGGCGACGATCATCGGTCGCGAGAACCTGGCCCGGCTCGAGCAGCTGCCGCTGGTCCAGCGCATTCCGTCGGCACCGGAACTCAAGCCCGCTCAGGAGATTCTGTTGCGGATCGAGTCGATCGACTTGCTGACCCTCGAACTCGATTGTCGCTATGTCGAAACGCTGCTCCCCGCGGCAGCTGCGATCGAGGGCGCCGACGACGGACTGCTGGAGGCGATCGATTGAGGTGAACGCCGTGCTCCGCGACCGCTATCGATCGCCGCTGGCGGCACGCCGTCTGTGGCTGGCCATGGCGATCTCCTTGCTGCTGCATGGCGTGCTGCTGGCAGTGCATTTCAGCTTTCCGGATGCTTCGCGAGCGTTTCAGGAGCAGGCGCTGGACATCATTCTGGTCAATAGTCGCTCACCGCGGAAGCCGGCCGAAGCGCAGGTGCTGGCGCAAACCAATCTCGACGGGGGCGGCAACACCGAGCAGGAGCATCGCGCGACGACGCCCTTGCCGCCGGCACCCCGCCATCAGGATGGCGACGACCTCGAACACTCGCAACGACGCGTCCAGGAACTCGAAGCGCACCAGCAACGGCTGGCCGCAAGAGCGCGTAGTCGGACGGTGGTCGCCGCCAAACCGGACAAGGAAGAGCAGCCGACGCCGACACCGGAACCCGCTATCAGCGGCCGCGATCTGGCGCATAGCGCGCTGGCCATGGCCCGTCTCGAGGGGGCGATCGACAAGGAGCTCAACGAGTACAACCAGCGGCCACGCAAGAAGTTCATCGGCACGCGGGCCACCGAATATCGTTTCGCGCAGTACATCGAGGCCTGGCGGAGCAAGGTCGAGCGCGTCGGTACGCTCAATTACCCCGATGCGGCGAGAGGCAAGCTCTACGGCACGCTGGTCATGACCGTCAGCATCAAGAGCGACGGCAGCCTCGCCGGAATAGAAATCAATCGCTCGTCAGGTCACCGGATTCTTGACGACGCCGCCCGCCGCATCGTCACCATGGCCGCGCCGTACGGCGACTTCCCGCCCGCCATCCAGCACGATACGGATATTCTGGTGTTCACCCGCAGCCTGCGTTTCACCCAGAGCGACAGTCTCGAGAGCAAGAAATAGGGCCAGGATGAGCGACCGCTACTGCGTTTTCGGCAATCCCGTCGGCCACAGCAAGTCGCCGCTGATTCACGCGGCCTTTGCGGCGCAGTGCGGGCAGGACCTGAGCTACGAGGCGCTGCTGGTGCCGCTCGACGGTTTCGCCGCCAGCGTGCGCGCTTTTGTCGCCGCCGACGGACATGGCGCCAATGTCACCGTGCCTTTCAAGGAAGAGGCTTTTCACCTGGCGGACCGGCTGACCGTTCGCGCCGAGCTCGCGGCGGCGGTCAACACGCTGCGTTTCGACGGCGCCGAGATTCTTGGCGACAATACCGACGGCGCCGGCCTGCTGCGCGACTTGAGCGTCAACCTGGCGTATTCGCTCGCCGGCAAACGTGTCCTGCTGCTCGGCGCCGGTGGCGCCGCGCGCGGCGTCATCGCGCCTTTGCTCGACCACCGGCCGGGGCTCCTGGTGATCGCCAACCGCAACGTCGCGCGGGCGCAGGATCTGGCGCAGCGTTTCACGACGCTCGCCGGCGGTCTCGTCCCGCGCGCTTGCGGCTACCCGGAACTCGCCGGGCAATCGTTCGATCTGGTGATCAACGCCACCTCGGCAAGCCTCGCCGGCGCGCTGCCACCGCTGCCCGTGGCGGCCGGTTGTTTTGCCCCCGCCAGCCTGGCCTACGACATGATGTATGGCCAAGGCGACACGCCCTTCCTGGCCCTGGCCAGGGCACAGGGCGCGGCGCGACTCGCCGACGGCCTGGGCATGCTCGTCGAGCAGGCCGCCGAGGCCTTCCATCTCTGGCGTGGCGTCCGCCCCGACAGCGCGCCGGTGATTGCCGCGCTACGGGCGAGGAGCGGGCCGGGGCGCGGCGGATGATCGCTCCCGGCGTCTGGCTGAAGCGGCTTCTGCTCGCCGTCATCGGCCTGCTCCTGCTCTATCAGTTCTGGCTTTTCGGCTGGGTGCTGTGGTGGAACTGGGTCAATCCCGAAAGCACGCGTTTCATGGACATTCGCCTCGCCGAGTTGCGCGTTGCGGAGCCACAGGCACGGCTGCAGCAGCGCTGGATCGGCTATGGGCAGATCTCGCCCAACCTCAAGCGCGCCATCGTCGCCGCCGAGGACGGCAAGTTCCTCGACCACGAAGGCTTCGACTGGGAAGGCATCCAGAACGCGATCGAGAAGAACCAGAAGAAAGGCCGCGTCGTTGCCGGCGGCTCGACGATCTCGCAGCAGCTGGCCAAGAATCTTTTCCTGAGCCCGGCCAAGACCCCCTTGCGCAAGGCCGAAGAGGCGGTCATCACGCTGATGCTGGAGGCCGTCTGGAGCAAGCGGCGCATCCTGGAGGTGTACCTCAACGTCATCGAGTGGGGCAGCGGCGTCTTCGGTGCCGAAGCCGCTGCCCGCCACTATTTCGGCATTGCGGCGAGCCAGCTGTCGGCCGAACAGGCGGCACGCCTGGCGGCCATGGTTCCCCGGCCGCGCTTCTACGACCGCAACCGCAACGCCCCGGCGCTGGCCGCGAAGAGCGAGGTCATCCTGGCGCGCATGCGTTCGGCCGCAGTTCCCTGAGCGGGCGCCTCCTTCCCTTCGCTCTAGCGGGCGGCAGCCGGCGGCGGATGGCGGCGGATGGCGACCATTCGCCAATCCTGGGATACTATCGAGCTACGGTCCACGCCGCGCGAGTCCTTTTCCGGCAACCCATGAAGGAGTGACTACCGATGAAGTTTCGCACCCTGTTTCTGCTGCTCATCCTCGCCGCCACGGCGGGCTTTTCCGCGCTCAACTGGGACGCGTTCATTACCCCGACGACCCTGTCTCTGGGCGTGACCGACGTGCAGGCGCCGATCGGGGTGATCATGCTGGGTGTGGTCAGCGTGCTGACCGCGTATTTTCTGCTCTTCGTGATCTACGTGCAGGCGTCGGCGCTCTTCGATTCCCGTCGCCATGCGCAGGAGTTGAAAGCGAACCAGGAACTCGCCGATCGGGCCGAGGCCTCTCGGTTCACCGATTTGCGGGGGTTCATCACCACCGAGTTGCAGGCAATGGCCAGGCAGAACGCGAGCAACGCCGCGTCGGGCGGCACTGACCCGGCACTTCTGGCCCGGCTCGATCGCGTCGAGACCGAGCTGTTGTCGGCGGTCGAGCAGTCGGGGAACAACATCGTCACTGCGCTTGCCGGAATCGAAGACCGCCTGACCCGGTCGGCGGACGGTGGACTGCCGGTGGTCGCTGCACAAGGTCGCTTCTGACTTTTCCGAATGCCGCTGACGCGCTTGACGGCATTGCTGCCGGGGGGCGAAGTGCCTTCCCTGCCTGAGTGCCGCCGACCGGCGGCGCATGCCCGGCGAGGGGCCGAAAAAAAGCCCGCGCTCGGCGGGCTTTGTCGTTTCAGTGGCGGCTGGTCGATCAGCGATCGCCGTAGGCTCGGCGGTTGGCGTTCGCGCCACCCCCATGGCCACTCTTCGGTCCTTCGCGGTAAGGCGTCCGCGGCATGCCTTCGCGGCGGGGAACAAATGGCTTCCCCTGGCGGTTGTCGCCACCCTTCCAGCCCGCCTTGCCGGTCGGTCGCGGTTTTGCCGGTGCTGCCCGACGCGTCGGCTCGTGACCTTCGACGACGGCGACCGGGATCAACTGCTTGGTGAAGCGCTCGATCTTGCGCACGTTGAAGTGCTCGGCGTGATGAACCAGCGAGATGGCCAGGCCATTGCGGCCGGCACGGCCGGTACGACCGATGCGGTGCACGTAGTCCTCGGCGAACTTCGGCAGGTCGTAGTTGAAGACGTGCGTGATCGTCGGCACGTCGATGCCGCGTGCGGCGACGTCGGTGGCCACCAGGATGCGCACCTGACCGCGACGCATGGCGGTGAGCGTGCGGTTGCGGGCGCCCTGGTGCATGTCACCGTGCAGCGCCGCGGCGTTCAGGCCGGCGACGTTGAGGCGATCGCTGACCGTATCGGCGTCACGCTTGGTGGCGGTGAACACCACCGCTTGATCGATCGACGCATCGCGCAGGAGGTGGTCAAGGAGGCGGTTCTTGTGCGACAGGTCGTCGACGAAGTGCATGCGCTGCTCGATGTTGTCGTGCCGGGCGGTGGTCGCATCGACGCGAATCTGCAGCGCGTCGCGGGTCATCCGCTTGGCCATCTCGCCGACCGTTCCGTCGAGCGTCGCCGAGAAGAGCATCGTCTGGCGATCGGCCGGAGTCGCCGACACGATTCTTTCGATGTCTTCGATGAAACCCATGTCCAGCATGCGGTCGGCTTCGTCAAGGACGAGGATCTCCAGTTGCGAAAAGTCGATCTTTCCCGAACTCATGTGGTCGATCAGGCGGCCCGGCGTGGCGACCAGGATCGCCGGATTGCGGCCGAGGAGTTCCATCTGCTTCGGATAAGGCATGCCGCCGAGAATGGCAACGGCGCGCACGTGGTGCACCTGGCGGCCGTACTTGTCGGTGGCGGCGGTGACCTGCAGGGCGAGTTCGCGGGTCGGCGTCAGGACCAGCATTTTCGGCTGCGCTGGCTGGAAGCGCTGGCGATCGTTGCCGCGCGAGCGGGCCGGGCGACGTTCCTGGCTGCTCGGGCTCGTCGGGCGGGCTGCTTCGGGCGCGCGTTCCTGCGCCGCGAAGCGATGTAGCGCCGGCAGCATGAAGGCCGCCGTCTTGCCCGAGCCGGTCTGCGAGGAAACCATCAGGTCGCGGCCTTCGAGGGCTGCCGGAATGGCCTGTTTCTGGACCGGCGTCGGTTCGCTGTAACCGGAATCGGTAAGGGCTTTGAGGATGGCCGGGTGGAGGCCAATTTCTGCAAAAGTCATGGTTCTCTTTTCGATGGATGCGCCGCACTCTACCGCCAGGGCATAGTGCGTTGCGAAAAAACAAATGCAACGCCAACCAACGAAAAGCTGAGAGAAGCTTCGATCGATTCGATCGTTTCGATCGATTCACGGAAGTCAGCAGCTATCGGCACAAAAGCTTTGTGCCAGTGCGGCGCTGAATGAATCGACACCAGAAGGCAGGGGGGCTTGAGAGTTACGGCCAGGTTCGCGATGCTCGTCGCACCGTGCGGCCTGTTGCCGTTCAGTGCAGCCGCGCATTATAGCATCAGCTCGCTGCAGGCGGTGCTTTTTTGCCTGTCTCGCTCAGTTTAAGTATCCGCGCTGCGAAAACCTCGGTGACCAGTACCGATTGCGCGCCAAAACGGAAGTGCGAGCGACGCGCCCACAGGCTGTCGGGCGCCGTCCCGTCGCGTTGCAGGGCGTGCAGCGCCGGTGCGAACAGGGCATGGCGGTTATCGAGGCGCCGGAAGTTGATCTTGCCACGTTTGAAGCCGGGGTGCGCGAAGAGCAGCGCGCCAAGCGAGCGGTTGCCCAGGCGCGCCAGCCAGACCTGCAGCGGGCCGCGTGGCCGACGCGGCAGCACGGTGTGGGCGAAGACGACCACCTGCTCATCACAGAGCAGAGCCACTTCGCGAATCCATGCCAGTACGCCCGGCCCGATACCCAGCCGCCGCGCCTCGTCGGTGGTCGGCAGGCCGAGGCCCTGGCGCAGCACACGTACCGCGAAGCCTCCTCTGGCCTGGATGCGCGCGGTCAGCGAGGCGCGGTCTCGCAGCCAGGGGATGAATGCGACGTTGGCGGGGGTGCGCAGCAAGCGGCTGCGCCAACGCCCCTGGGATGCGCTGCTGTCGAACACCCGCCCGGCTTCGCTTATTGGGGACGCGGCGACTTGTCGATACCGGCGATGCGCGCGCCCGGCTTGATTCCCTTGCTGGCGAACCAGTCGAGGTTCATTTCCAGTGCGTAGCGTGCGTCAGCGGCTGCGCAGTGGTTGTCGTCGCTCTGCGGCTGCATTTTCTCGATGTTCAGAATGCGCCCCTCGTCGTCGAGAAAGGCGACCGACAGCGGCAGCAAGGTGTTGCGCATCCACATGCAATGGCGGGCTGCCTGGGTAAAGACGAAGAGCATCCCGTGGTTGGCCGGCATGCTGCGGCGATTCATCAGACCCTGGGCGCGATTGGCTTGATCGGCGGCCACTTCGGCTTCGATGCGGTGAAAGCCGGCGCTGAGCTCGATGCGCGCGAGCTGCGCGGGAACGGGTGGGGAAGCCAGCAAGGAGGCTAGCGCGATCAGGAAACAAGAAAACCTGTACATCGGGAACTCCGGGAGGGAGGTTGGACTGACCAGCAGGGCGAATCAACGGCGATAAGCCGACAGCAAGCGCGCCGGAAAGGCGCCAAGAAGGTGCTGGATCATGACTACTTCCGTGATTTGCTCTTCGCTGGCGCCTTGCTTGTGGTTTTCGCCTTGGCATTGGTTTTGGCCGATGCGCCCTTCTGCGTGGGCGATTTTGTCGTGGCGCTCGACTTCGCCGCGACGGGTCTGGCGGATGACGAATTCTTTGCTGCTTTCGCTGCCGGCTTCGGGTGCACCGTGGCTTCGCCGAGGCTTACCTCGGCAGTGGCATTCTCGGCGGCTTTTGGTACCGCCAGTGTTGCCGTGCACGAGAGCAGGAGTGCGGCAGCCAGCAGGCTGCGCGCGGAAGGCTTGATGTTCGTTTTCATGGCCAGGGTCAGTGACTGGTGCCTTCGGAACGCGATATCTTGTTCCACACGTTGTACTTGCCGACCGGTTTCCTGGCCGGAATCCGCTTCACTTCCTTGAGCGTTTGCGCGTCGATCACCACTATTGCGCCATCGTCTTCCCAGAGGCTGGCCAGCGCGTAGCGCCCGTCACGAGTGAACTCGACGTGGGCCAGCGTCTGTCCCGGCTTGGCCCTGATCTGCCCGACCACTTCCAGGCTCTGTTTGTCGATCACCTGCAGGACATTCTTGTTTTCCTTGCTCATCATCGAGTCGGTGAAGGCGTAGCGGCTGTTCTCGTGGCTGCGCAGGAAGAATCCCGGTCCGAGCGTCTTGATTTCCTTGATGATCTTGTAGGTTTCGAGGTCGATGACGGTGATCACGCCTTCGTTCAGGTTGGGCGACGCCATGACCGTTCGCGTGCGACCCGCCGGGTCTGTCCACTGCCAGGTGATGCCCGAGCCAAGATGCGGCATTCCCGGCAGGTCGAGGTCGGCGATTTTCTTGCGGCCATCGAGAAAGATCACCTGTCCCTTGCTCGCCGAGCGCGACGCACCCAGGATCACGTGGTAGCTCTGGGTGAAAAAGAAATCGTCGAGGTAGTCCTTGAGCATCGTTCGCCGCGGATAGAACATGGCCGGTGTGAAGTGTCCTTCCCGGTACTGGTAGTCGTGAACGAGACCTTCGGCAACCGGTTCGGCGTCGGGATCGTAGCTGATCTCCCAGGCTTCGGGAACGTCTTTCAGCGCGGCGACGAAACTCTTGCGCGGCGCCGCGTCGTAAACCGCCGACACGCGCGAAGTCTTGTCGCCGGCAGCGTTGAGCGTCGGGATGATCTTTACCAGCGAGAGGTCCTTGGCGTCGAGCAGGACCAGGCTGTGGGGCAGGTAGTTGGCGACCATCACCCACTTTCCATCTCCGGAGACGGCGGCGTTGCGCGTGTTCAGGCCGGCGCGAATCTCGGCGACGACGACCAGGTTGTAGATGTCGAACTTTGTGATCCAGCCGTCGCGCGAAGCGAAATAGACGAAGCGGCCGTCAGGCGAGAACTTCGGTCCGCCGTGCAGCGCGTAGCGGCTGGGAAAGCGGTACAGGCGTTCGAGCTTGTCGCCGTCGAGTACCGACACGTGATTGTCGCCGGTTTCGACGACGATGAAGAGGTTGAGCGGGTCGGCACCTTTCAGCCCGGCGCCAGGCCGGTCGGGCAGCTTGGCGGCGTCGGCGTTGACCACCTGCGAGGAGCGAATCTCGCTTGCGTCCCATTGCGGCGCCGGCGTCACCTCGCTGTAGATCAGGTCGGCGAGTTGTTGCACCTGGTCGGCGCTCAACTTGTCGCCGAAAGCCGGCATTTGCGTGGCCACTCGTCCTTCGCCGATCACTTTCAGCGCTTCCGGCTTGCGCAGTCGGGCCAGGTTCTCCGGCAGTAGCGCCGGACCGATACCGCCGAAGCGCGTCTCGCCGTGGCAGGCGGCACAGTGCTCCTTGTACAGTGCCTGTACGCCGGGAACATCGGCTGCGCCGGCGAACGACGATACACTGGCGAGAGACGCCGCCAGGCAGACGGCAGAAATTCCCAGGTGCCAGTTCATCAGGCTCTCCGCAGTCTGATGTGCGGGGTGACGGTCAGGCGTTCGCGGCCAGGCTCGACACCGATTTCCTCGTCGTCCAGATAACAGCCCGGGTCTTCGGCCCAGGCGTCGCCGGTCAGCTGTTGGGCGCGCACGCGCGTGTTGCCGTTGCAGATGTCGAAGTGCTGGCAGTCGCCGCAACGTCCGGAGACGCGGCGCGGAAACTGTTTCAGACCGGCCATCAGGGGGTCGGAAACGTCCGTCCAGATTTCCGAGAAAGGCCGCTCACGGATGTTGCCAAGGTTGTAGTGCCACCACATGGTGTCCGGATGGACATTGCCCAGATTGTCGATGTTGGCAACATTGACTCCCGATGAATTGCCACCCCATTGCGCCAACCGGGCACGGATGTTGGCCGCCTTGTCGGGAAACTTCTTCTTCACCCAGTAGAGGAAGTAGACGCCGTCGGCGTCATTGTTGCCGGTCGTGAATTCCTTGTGCAGGCCGCGCTGCTGATAATCCCAACAGGTATCGAAGAGCAGATCCATCGCCCAGCGCGTCAGCTTGTGCTGGGCATCGTCCTTGCGGTTCTTGTTGCCGCGGCCAGCGTAGTTGAGGTGCGAAAAGTAGAAGCGGTCGATGCCTTCGTCCTCGACGAGTTCGAGCAGCCGCGGCAGGTCGTGCGCATTGTCCTGGGTCATCGTGAAGCGGACGCCGATCTTCAGACCGAGGTCACGGCACAGGCGAATGCCTTTCAAAGACGCATCGAAGGCCCCTTCCATACGCCGGAACTTGTCGTGTGTCGCGCCCATGCCGTCGAGCGAAACGCCGACGTAGTCGAAGTCGCATTCGGCGATGCGATCGATGTTCGTCGCGTCGATCAACGTTCCATTGGACGACAGCCCGACGTAGAAGCCCATCGCTTTCGCCCGTTGGGCGATGGCGAAGATGTCCGCTCGCAGCAGCGGCTCGCCACCGGAAAGAATCAGCACCGGAACGCGAAAACGCTTGAGGTCGTCCATCACCGAAAAAATCTCGTCGGTGCTCAGTTCGCCGGGGAAGTCCTTGTCGGCGGAAATCGAATAGCAGTGCTTGCAGGTCAGGTTGCAGCGGCGGATGAGATTCCAGATCACCACCGGCGCCGGCGGGTTCTGCTTGGGGCCGGGCTGCTTGGGTGCGACAAGTTCCTGCATGTACTGGGAGATTCGAAACATCGTGCACTTCCCGAAAGGAAACCGTGTATTAGAGAGCAGCCCCGGCAGCTCGGCCTTGACGTGGATCAAGGCTCCGAGCATCCGGTGCCGGGCCTTCGATCAGGCGCAAGCCTGGCCAGGCGGCTGTTCGCCGCGCGGAGAAAGTCGCATTCTCACCCTCGTTTCTCCCGCCGGCAAGCTGTGACCGTCGATTCCTGGATTGGTGCGTTGCCGATGGGCGTGGTCATGGGGTATTTTCGCGGCGGCCAGGCGCTCCGGGCCGCGCGAACCGCTTTGTGCATGGCGCTGGACGCCGCTTCGTGAAGCGTTGAAAATGGCCGCTGGACGTCGTCGCGGCGATGGTGGAGTGATGGGCGTGGCGCGCATGGGGGCTGTGGCGGATCCGGTTGGCCGTCGTTTCTTAGTGGGTTTCTCGAGGTCGCAGGGCAGATGAAGGTAACAAGCTGGTGCACGCGGCGCAGCCGGGGCCGACTCCATGGCCGCTGAGTTCCTGCCCGGGAACCGCCTGACCTTGCTCAACAGCGGCAGCGAGTACTTTCCGGAACTGATCAGGGCGATCGACGGCGCACGCCACGACGTGCACCTGGAAAGCTACATATTCGAGGACGATGCGACGGGCCGGGCGGTGGCTGCGGCGCTGTCGATGGCTGCTCGACGCGGTGTGACGGTACGCGTTCTGGTCGACGGCTTCGGCGCCCGCGAGTTTGCCGACCGCCTGCAACCGGGGCTGGTCGCCGCAGGCGTGCAGGCAATGGTCTACCGACCCGACATCGCGCGCTTCCGTTTGCGCCGCCATCGTCTGCGTCGCTTGCACCGCAAGCTGGCGGTGGTCGACGGCGAAATTGCCTTTGTTGGCGGCATCAATGTCATCGATGATCTCAATACCCCCTATCAGATTCCGCCCCGCTACGACTACGCCGTTCGCGTCGAAGGCCCCTTGCTGGCGCCGATCCAGCAGGCGCAACATCGGCTGTGGGAAATCGTGCTGTGGGCGAAGCTCAATCGTCGTTACCGCGTGACGAGAGGCGTGCCGACCGATCTCGGACCGTGCGGCGAGCAGACCGCGGCATTCCTGGTGCGGGACAATATTCTCCACCGCCGCGATATCGAGGAGGCCTACCTCGACGCGATCGGCGCTGCGCGGGAAGACATTCTCGTCGCCAACGCCTATTTCCTGCCCGGTCGCCGATTTCGCCGCGCCTTGCACGACGCCGTAAAACGCGGCGTTCGCGTGGTCATCCTGTTGCAGGGGCGGATCGAGTATCGGCTCATTCACTACGCCACGCAGGCGCTTTACGGCCGCCTGCTGGGCTCCGGCATCCGCATTTTCGAGTATCGACGCAGCTTCCTGCATGCCAAGGTGGCGGTCATCGACCGCCACTGGGCGACCGTCGGCTCGTCGAACATCGATCCCTTCAGTCTGCTGCTGGCCAGGGAAGCGAATATCGTCGTCAAGGATTCGCTGTTCGCCGAAAGTCTGCGCGAAAGTCTCGACCAGGCGATGCGCAATGGGGCGCGCGAACTGCCGGTCGATAGCTGGAAACGCCTGCCCTGGCATTCGCGCCTGCTGCGCTGGGCGAGCTACAACCTGGTCCGGATCATGGTTGGCATCGTCGGTTATGGCGGCAAGCGCTAGCCCGGGAAGATGCCACGCCGTGCGGGAACGCGCTCGATCGACCAGGCGGCAATCGCCCAGGGCCAGAAGTCACGCAGCGGTCCGCTGCTGATTTCCTGCGGTACGGTATGGCCAAGAAAGCGCAACGCCGCCGCCAGGGCAGCGCTGCCGGCCGACCGATCGACGGCCGGCGCCTGCGTTTGCTTGGCGAGCTTCTCGCCGCAGGCATTGGTCACCACGGGCAGGTGCGCGTAGGTCGGCGTGGCCAGCGCCAGGCGTTGCTGCAGCCAGATCTGCCGCGGCGTCGAATCGAGCAGATCGACGCCGCGCACCACCGCGTTGATTCCTTGCGCGGCGTCGTCAACGACGACTGCCAGCTGGTACGCGTACTGACCGTCGGCGCGCAACAATATGAAGTCGCCGACGGCGCGGTCGAGATTCTGCTCCACACGGCCCTGAACGCGGTCGCCAAAAGCGATCGTCGTGTCGGGCACGCGCAGCCGCCAGGCGCGCGCCGCACGGCCGCCGCGCAGGCCGTTGCGGCAGGTTCCCGGGTAGACCAGTCCGCCGTCGACCGCTCGCGGTGGCGAGCAGGCGGCGATTTCCGTTCGCGAGCAGGCGCAAGGGTAGACCTCGCCGTCGAGTTGCAGGCGCACCAGTTCGGCGTGATAGAGATCCAGGCGCTGGCTCTGGACGAGTACTTCGCCATCCCATGCGAAGCCGAAGCCTTCGAGGGTGCGCAGGATTTCGTCGGCGGCGCCGGGAAGCGTCCGCGGCTGGTCGACGTCCTCGATGCGCAGCAACCACTGGCCACCGTTGGCGCGGGCGTCGAGATAGCTGCCGACGGCGGCGACCAGCGAACCAAAGTGCAGCGGGCCCGTCGGTGAGGGCGCAAAACGGCCGCGATAGGGCGCAGGCAGGCGCCGAGCGCTCGCCTCCGCTACCCTGGCTGGGCTCATCGCGCTCGGCACCGCGCACGCCGCCTTTTTATTTCCAACTCTGCCGCGTAAAATGCGCCGGTCATTACAAGGACTCCAGCCATGAGCGATCGTGTGTTCACCCCTGCCAACGAAGCCGCCATTCTCGCCGAGGCGCTGCCGTACATCAAACGCTTCCACGGCAAGACCATCGTCGTCAAGTACGGCGGCAATGCGATGACCGACGAGCACCTCAAGCAGTGCTTCGCGCGCGATGTCGTGCTGCTCAAGCTGGTCGGGATGCACGTGGTGGTGGTGCACGGCGGTGGCCCCCAGATCGAAAACCTTCTCGCCCGGGTAGGCAAGAAGGGAAAGTTCATCCAGGGAATGCGTGTCACCGATGCCGAAACGATGGAGATCGTCGAGATGGTTCTCGGTGGGCAGGTCAACAAGGACGTCGTCAACCTGATCAATCAGGCCGGGGGCAAGGCCGTCGGCTTGACCGGCAAGGACGCCAGCTTCATTCGTGCCAAGAAGCTGTTGCTGGCCAACCACGAGAACCTCGGTGACCTGATCGACGTTGGCCAGGTCGGCGACATCACGCAGATCGATCCGTCGCTGATCGGCCATCTCGAGTCAGGCGGTTTCATTCCTGTCGTGGCGCCGATCGGCGTCGGCAAAGGTGGCGAAACCTACAACATCAACGCCGACGTCGTCGCCGGCAAGATCGCCGAAATCCTCAAGGCCGAAAAGCTGGTCCTGCTCACCAACACGCCAGGTGTCCTCGACGAGAGCGGCGAGCTGATCACCGGCATGACCCCCAACGAGATCGACGAGATGGTTGCGGACGGTACGCTGTCGGGCGGCATGCTGCCGAAGATCAGTTCGGCACTCGATGCCGCGCGCAGTGGCGTCAAGAGCGTGCACATCATTGATGGCCGCGTCGAGCACGCGCTGTTGCTGGAGATCCTTACCGATCACGGCGTCGGCACGATGATCAAGTCGCATTGACCGGGGCCTTCTGCTGAGCGCTTCCTTGCCGGTCTGGCTTTTCGATCTCGACAACACCCTGCACGACGCCAGCCCGCATATCTTTCCGCACATCAATCGTTCGATGGTGGCGTACATCTGCCAGCACCTCGGCGTGGACGAGGACGAAGCAACGCGTCTTCGGCAGGATTACTGGCAGCGCTACGGCGCCACGCTGCTCGGTCTGATGCGTCATCATGCGATCGATCCGGACCATTTTCTTCGCCATACGCACGACTTTCCCGATCTGCGGCCGATGCTGGTCTTCGAGCGCGCTCTGAAGGCCATGCTCGGTCGCTTGCCAGGGCGCAAGATCGTCTTCTCCAACGCGCCGGGGCGCTACAGCGAGGCGGTCCTGGAAATGACCGGCATTCGCCGCTGTTTCGACGCCGTCTACTCGGTCGAGCGCATCGGCTTTCAACCCAAGCCGGCAGTCGCCGGTTTTCGCCACCTGTTGCGCAGCGAGCGTCTACACGCGCAGCGCTGCATCATGGTCGAGGACGCGCTGCCCAACCTGCGTACTGCCAAGCGACTCGGCATGAAAACGGTCTGGGTGAGCGCGGCAACGCGCCAGGCGGCCTGGGTGGACGTGCGCCTGGCGTCCATTCTCGACTTGCCGCGTCATCTCGCCCGCCTGTGAGAGGCGGCCGATGGTCCTGCCAGGACCGTGACTGCCCAAACGCTTGTACACCGTGAGCCTTGCTCCACCGTGACCACCCGCAGTCGTGTAGACTCTGGCCGCACCAATTGCCGTCGGTTGCCATGAGAGAGTCCGGTTCCCTGGAACAACAGCTACTTGAGTACAAGGCCATCCTCGAGCATTCGGGGATTGCCGTGGTGTGCACGCGCAATCGTCGCGTGTACCGCTGCAACCCCCGCGCCGAAGAGCTTTTTGGCTGGCCGGCGGGGACGCTTGTCGGGCAGCCGGACCTTGTTTTCTACCCCGATAGCGCGGCGTGTGAGACCTTGCGCCGGCAAGCGCGCGCGGCCCTGCGCGTCGGTGAGATCCTCGATCTCGAAACGCAACTGGCGCGCCGCGATGGCAGTATCTTTGTCGCACATCTCATCGCCCGCGCGATCGACCCTGCCGCGCCGGGCCAGGGTGCCGTGTGGATCGTGCGTGACGTGACGCAGGAGGTGGACGCACGCGAAGCGGGCGCACGCTTGCTGCGCGAGCAGCAGCTCATTTTTCAGAACGCCGAAACCGGCATCGTCATCCTGCGCGACCGTGCCATCCAGCGCTGCAATCGACGTTTTGCCGAAATCCTGGGTTATGAGCCGGACGAATTGATCGGTTGCTTGACGCGTATCTACTACCCGAGTGAAGAGGCCTGGCTGGAGACCGGCCGCAAGGCTTACGCGGCAATTTCCGAGACCGGCATCTACCGCGGGGAGACGACGTTTATCCGCCGCGACGGAGCGGCGATCTGGAGCCATATCACCGGCAGCATGATCAATCCGGCGAAGCCCCAGGATGGCTACATCTGGTTGTACGAGGACGTCACCGAGAAGCGTCAGGCGAGCCGTGCGATGGACGCACTGCTGCGCGAACAGACGTTGATTTTCGAACGGGCGCCGATCGGCATCGTTTTCGTGCGCGAGCGGATCATTCAGCGCTGCAATCCAAGTTTCGAGAGGATCTTCGGCTATTTGCCGGGGCAGCTGATCGGCCAGTCAATGCGCGTCTGTTTCGCCAGTGAGCTGGCGTGGCGTGAAGCCGACGAACGCGTTGTCCGCGGCAGCGGCGCGGGCGGGACTTTCATCGGCGAGATCGAGTATTGCAAGGCCGATGGCGCGCCGATCTGGTGCCAGGTCACCGGTAGCCTGCTCGACCCGGAAAACCATGACCAAGGTCACGTCTGGCTGTTCCAGGACATCACCGCGCGTCGCGCAGCCGAGGAGGCGCTCGTCGAAAGCCTCTGGGAGCAACAGCTGATCTTCGACAACGCGATGATCGGCATTTCTTATCAGCGCGAGCGCACGATCTGGCGCTGCAACCGCCGTTTCGAGGAAATCTTCGGTTATCCCGTTGGCGCAATGACCGGGCAATCGACGCGCATTCTTTTTGCCACCGAGAAGGCCTGGGAAGATGCCGGACGGGAGGTCTATGGCGACGCGACAGGAAGCGGCTCCTTTGACGGGGAGTTTCTCTTCTCTCGTCGCGACGGTACGCCGATCTGGGTCCATATTATCGGTCGTACGATAGACGACGGGGATGCTCGCCAGACCTGGATCTGGACGCACGAGGATGTGACGGCGCATCGGGCCGCCCAGGAAGCGCTACGGCAGAGCCATCTCGAACTCGAACAGCGTGTCGCCGAACGGACTCACGAGCTGTCGCAACAGCTCGACTTCATGCACCAACTGGTCGAGGCCATCCCGGGGCCGGTGTTCTACAAGAATCGTCAAGGCCGCTACCTCGGCTGCAATCAGGCTTTCCTCGAAATGATCGGCAAGTCGCGCCGGGAAGTGGTCGGCGCGACGGTCTACGACGTCGCGCCGCGCGAGCTCGCCAACCGCTATATGGCGGCTGACGAAGAGCTCTTCCAGCGTTCGGGTTCTCAGGTCTACGAAACGCAGGTCCTGCGCGCCGACGGCAACTATCGTGACGTCGTTTTTCACAAGGCGATCTACGGCATGTCCGACGAAGTGGCGTGCGGTCTGGTCGGCATCATGCTCGACGTGACCGAGCGCAAGCGCATGGAGCAGCGCCTTCAGCAGGCGGCGACGGTTTTCGACAGCAGTGCCGAAGGCATCACCATCACCTCACCGAACGGAGAAATCATCGCCGTCAACCGTGCGTTTACCGAGATCACCGGTTACAGCGAGGACGATGTCGTGGGTGGCAACCCGCGCCTCCTGCAGTCGGGATTTCAGGACCCGGAGTTTTACCGCGAGATGTGGCGGACCCTGCACACTTGCGGGCGCTGGCGGGGCGAGCTGTGGAACCGGCGCAAGGACGGACAGGCGTTTCTGGAGTCGCTCACGATCAGCGCCGTGAAGGACCCGCAGGATCGGGTGACCCATTACGTTGGCGTTTTCTCCGACATTACCGAATTGCGCAAGGCGCACGATCAGCTCGACCATCAGGCGCATCACGATCCGCTCACCGGGCTCCCCAATCGGCTGTTGCTGGGCGATCGCCTGCACAAGGCGCTGCAGCGTGCTCACCGTGACGAGCGCGGACTGGCGGTGCTGTTTGTCGACCTTGATCGTTTCAAGAACATCAACGATACCCTCGGTCATCAGGTCGGCGATCGCGTTCTCTGTGAAGTGGCGCGACGCTTGACCCGACTGCGGCGCGAAGCGGATACCGTGGGCCGCCTTGGCGGCGACGAGTTCCTGATCATCATCGAAGACCTCGGCGATGCAGCGGCCGTTTCGCACATTGCGGAGAGGATTCTCGCCCTCTTGCAGGACTCGCCGGTGACCGTCGAGCACGAGTTCTACGTTGGCGCCAGCATCGGGATCAGCCTCTTCCCTCAGGATGGCGGCGACGCCGAAACGCTGATGAAGAATGCCGACGTCGCCATGTACCGGGCCAAGGAGCGCGGCCGCAATACCTATGAGTTTTTTACCAAGGAGCTGACCCAGTCGTCGCTCGCCCGCCTGCAGATGGAGACCGATTTGCGGCGGGCCATCGATCGCGGCGAGCTGCGCGTCTTCCTGCAACCCCAGTTCTCGCTGACCGGCGGCGAGCTGGTCGGCGCCGAAGCGCTGGTCCGCTGGCTGCGCCCCGAACGGGGGCTGGTGATGCCGGGAGAGTTCATCAGGCTTGCCGAGGAGTCGGGGCTGATTGTCCCGATCGGCGAATGGGTCCAACACACCGCCGCGTGCCAGTGGGCGGCCTGGCTTGGCGCGGGATTGAAGCCGGGCGTGTTGTCGGTCAACGTCTCCGGCGTCGAGTTCCAGCGCGGTCGAATCCAGGAAACCGCCTGCAAGACGCTGGAATCCTCGCAGCTGCCGGCGCAGTTTCTGGAGTTGGAAATTACGGAAAGTGCGATCATGACCCAGGCCGAAAGCAGCGTTCAGGTTCTCGATGCGCTGCGGGCGATGGGGCTCGGTCTGGTGATTGACGACTTCGGAACGGGCTATTCGTCGCTCGCCTACCTCAAGCGTCTGCCCCTCAACAAATTGAAGATCGACCAGAGTTTTGTTCGCGGCTTGCCAGGCGACGCCGAGGACCGGGCGATCACCCGCGCCGTGATCGCTCTTGCCCACAGCCTGCAACTGACGGTGATCGCCGAAGGCGTCGAGAGCGAGGCGCAGCGCGATTTCCTGGCCGGCGAGGGCTGCGACGAGATGCAAGGTTATCTGCGTGGCCGGCCAATGCCCCTCGACGACTACCGGCAGCGCTTCCTCGAGGGCTGAAGCGAAATGGCTGAAGCAAGTTTCCCGGCTGCAGGCTCCCGTTTGCCATTCATTGATGCGCTGAAGGCCGTCGCGCTGCAGTTGATCGTCCTCCATCATCTGGCTTTCTATGGACCGATGTCGGACCACGCCTACGCGTTGATTCCGGAGCTGCTTTCCTGGTTGAGTCAGCACGCGCGCGCGGTGGTGCAGGTGTTTCTGGTGATTGGCGGCTTCCTCGCCGCACGCAGTCTTGCTCCGACTGGTACGCTGGTGTCGAGCCAGCCCCTGCGGCTGCTCCTGAAACGCTACCTGAAACTGGCTGTTCCCTACCTCGCCGCCTTGCTGATCGGCATCGTCTGCGCCGCCCTTGCCCGCACCTTGATGACGCATGAATCCGTTCCGGAACAGCCGACGCTGGCGCAGTTGCTGGCCCACGCGCTGCTTCTGCAGGGCGTCCTGGGGTACGACGGTCTGTCGGCGGGCGTCTGGTACGTGGCCATCGATTTCCAGTTGTTTTCCCTATTGCTGGTGGTTCTCTGGCTGGCGCGCGGTGTCGGTGGTGGCGGCGCCGGAACTGCATTGGTCGGTGCGCTGCTGGTCGCCACCGTGGCACTGCTTTCGCTGTATTACTTCAACCGTGACCCCGCGTGGGACAGCTGGGCGCTGTATTTCTTCGGATCGTATGCGCTCGGCGCGCTGAGCTACTGGGCGGCGCGCGCGAAGCACGCGGTGCGATGGCTGTTGCTGATCGTCGTCGCCGTCGTCGCTGCCCTGCTGTTCGACTATCGTTCGCGCATCGCGGTGGCACTGTTGGTGGCTCTGGCGATCGGCCTGGCGAGCCGCTACGGCTTTCTGGCGCGCTGGCCGAGGTCGTCGCTGTTCGCCTACCTTGGGCAGATCTCGTACTCGGTGTTCCTGATCCACTTCCCTGTCTGTCTGATCATCAACGGGCTGTTTACTCGCGCCGGCGTGGCTGACCCGTGGCTCAATCTGGCCGGCGTCATACTCGCGTGGGCGGCGAGCCTGCTGGCTGGCGGGCTGTTCTACCGCTTTGTCGAAAGTCCCGCGCAGCGCGGGTTTCGCGGCTTTCGTGTCACGCCGCGTCTCACTTAGAGCTTTTCAACCAGGCCGCCGCGGTCAAGGCGAAGTAGCTCAGGATGCCGTCGGCGCCGGCCCGCTTGAAGGCCAGAAGACTCTCGAGAACGCATGCCTTTTCGTCCAGCCAGCCGTTCTGAGCGGCTGCCTTGAGCATCGCGTATTCGCCGCTCACCTGATACGCGTAGGTCGGTACCTGGAATGTCTGCTTGACCCGCCGGACGATGTCGAGGTAAGGCATGCCCGGTTTGACCATCACCATGTCCGCCCCTTCGGCGAGGTCGAGAGCCACTTCGCGCAGCGCTTCGTCGCTGTTCGCCGGGTCCATCTGATAGGTGTGTTTGTTGCCCTTGCCGAGGTTTCCGGCGGAGCCGACGGCGTCCCGGAACGGGCCGTAGAAGCTGGAGGCATACTTGGCCGAATAGGCCAGGATGCGGGTGTGAATCTTCCTCGCGGCGTCGAGCTCGTGACGGATGCGGGCTACCCGACCGTCCATCATGTCGGAGGGGGCGACGATGTCAGCGCCTGCCTGCGCGTGCACCAGCGCCTGTCGGGCGAGAACTTCGAGCGTTTCGTCGTTCAAGACATAGCCGGCCGGGTCGTTGGCGTCGATCAGGCCGTCCTGCCCGTGGCTGGTGTAGGGGTCGAGGGCCACGTCGGTAATCACCCCCAGGCCGGGGAGCTCTTTCTTCAATGCCGCAACGACCCGTGGCACCAGGCCGTCCGGGTTGTACGCTTCTTCGGCGCCGGCTGTCTTGCCCGCCGCGTCGATTACGGGGAATAGGGCCAGCGCCGGGATTCCCAGTTTCAGCGCCTGCTCCGCGGTCTTCAGCAGCCGGTCCAGGCTTTGCCGTTCAACGCCGGGCATCGACGCGATTGGCTCGACGCGGTTGACGCCGTCGAGGACGAACACCGGGTAGATCAGATCATCGGCGCTCAGCCGCGATTCGCACATCATGCGGCGGGAAAAGTCGTCGCGGCGCATGCGGCGCATACGCGTGTCCGGGAAGGCTGTTTGGTCGTTCATGGAATTCGCCAAGATCAAATCGATGCAATTGATGAAAAGATGTGTTTGCCGGGAACTATCGTCGGCCACTTCGCTCTTAGCAAGCGGGTGGCTTGCCCATCCCCCGCTTCACCTCCCTGAGCGGGTGCCTTATTCCTGTAAGGCATGTTGCCCCCGGCCCCCCTTTGCCGGGGGCTTTTTTTGTGCCTTGACTAGTGACTCTTGGCGGCGCTGCCGCTGCGCGCGCTCCAGCCGATGGCGCCGCGCTTCTTGGGGCGGGCTTTCTTCGCGCTGGCCAGTCCGGAGGGGGGGGCTGGCTCGTCTCGCAGCGGCAGGTCAAGCCAGTCGCCAAGGATCGCCTCTGCTTCCTTGACGCCCGATTTCTGCAGGCTCGAAAACAGCTGCAGGCTGAAGTTTTCGCCGATCGTGCCCAGTACCTCCTGTACCTCGCGAAAGACCAGTGCCTGTTGCTGGCGGGTCAGCTTGTCAGCTTTGGTCAGCAGGACGTGAATCGGTTTGCCGGTCGGCGCGAACCAGGCGAACATCTGCAAATCGAGTTCGGTGAGGGGGTGGCGACTGTCCATGATCAGGACCAGGCCACAGAGCGCGTTACGGTGGCGCAGGTACGGCGCCAGCAAGCCTTCCCATTGCGAGCGGATTTCTTCGGGGGCTTTGGCAAAGCCGTAGCCTGGCAGGTCGACGAAGTACTTTCCGGGTTCGAGCGCGAAATAATTGAGATGCTGCGTTCGCCCCGGCGTTTTCGAGACAAAGGCCAGGCGGGTGTGATTGGCGAGCGTGTTGATCGCCGAAGACTTGCCGGCATTCGAGCGTCCGGCAAAGGCGACTTCGCATTGCGAATCGGTCGGCAGATCACGCAAGTCGGCAACGGTCTTGCTGAAAGCGGCTTTCTGGAAGAGGGGCATCGGGGAACCTGCGAGTGGATGGACAGGCGCGCGTCCAGAGGGAAAACTGATATAGAATATCAGGTTTGTCGCTTGGCTTCGCCGGCCTCAGATCAGTCATTGTTGTCAACGGGAGTTTGGACATGATTCGTACAACGGCAGTTGCGCTTCTCCTGGCCGCCAGTTTGCCCGCCTTCGCGGCAGAGCAGGCGCCTGTACAGCTTGACTTAGCAAAAGCCAAGGAAATTGCGGAAGGCCTTTGCGTTGCTTGCCACGGTGCCGATGGCAACAGTCCGACGTCGGCAAATCCGATCCTTGCCGGCCAGATTCCGCAGTATCTGTACAAGCAATTGAGCAACTTCAAGTCGGTCGACGGAAAGCCGCCGGTACGTGACAACGCGATCATGGGTGGCATGGTCGCGGCCCTGTCGGATGAAGACATGCGCAGCCTGGCTGTGTACTTCTCGCAGCAAAAGATGACGCCTTCGGTGGCGACCAACGAGAAGCTGCTTGCCGAAGGTCAGGCGCTCTGGCGCAAGGGCGACTTTGACAAGGGCATCCCCGCGTGCGCTGGCTGCCACGGACCCGCTGGTGCTGGTTTGCCGGTGCAGTATCCGCGCCTGGCGGGACAGTATGCCGAGTACACGGTGAGCCAGTTGAAGACTTTTCGTAGTCACGAACGGGCCAACGACGCGGAGAAAATGATGCGCGTCATTGCCGGCAAGCTATCCGACCCGCAGATCAACGCCGTCGCCGAGTACGTTGCCGGCCTGCGCTAGGCGCCCCGGCTACCTGCGCTCTCGCTGGTTTCGCTGCGGATTTCCGGACACCCGCATCACGGTCAGGCTTTTCTTGGCAATGGGCGGCGGACGCTCTAGTATGGTGTCGTGACTTCTTGACCAGAAAGGACGTTTCATGAAGACGCTCAAGCAAATCCTCGACAGCAAAGGTGGCGTGCTGGCAACCGTCGCGCCGGACGACTCGGTTTTCAAGGCTTTGCAGGTGATGGCCGAACGCAACGTCGGGGCGGTCCTCGTCGTCGACCAGAATCGACTCCTCGGTATCTTTTCGGAGCGCGACTACGCGCGCAAGGTGTCCCTGTTAGACAAGTCCTCGCGCGACACGCAGGTTTGCGAGATCATGAGCAACAAGGTGTTGTACGTGACACCCGACCAGACCGTCGACGAGTGCATGGCGATCATGACCGAAAGACATTTTCGCCACCTGCCGGTGCTCAATGAGCAGCACGAACTTCTGGGCATCGTTTCCATCGGCGATGTGGTCAAGGAAACGATCTCCGAACAGCAGTTCATCATCCAGCAGATGGAAAAATACATCGCTGGCTGATCTCCGTATCGGTTCTTCTGGGCCGCCTTTCCTGGCCAGGCCGGCGGGTCGTCAGCGGCGAAGGGCGCTTCACGCAGTTTTTCTGAGGGCGCTTTGTCCGCGTCCAGCGGGCTTTCGTCGGCTTTTCCAGAGGCCATTCCCAAGCGCAGATTTCCACGCCTCTTGACGGCGCAGTCTTGGTTTTTGCGCCGAGCGACGTTCGCGAGAACGAGCCGGGGCTACGACTTCCTGTCGCCTGTCAAGCCGCTCGTACGCGACCCGTCAAGGCGCAGGCGAGGTCGGCTGTCTTGATGGATTCTGTCACGAGTTTCCCCTGCCGCCCGGTTGCTGACCTTACCCGCTTTTCGCGCAGCGATGCTCCTTGTCGGTGACGAGGGCTTGATCCCAGATTCGAACGATGACCTATCCCACTATCCTCAGCGCGTCCGTCTTCCTGCTCATCGTTTTCGCTGTCGAGCGTCTTTGCCGACGCTCGGGCGTTCCGTCGGTCATCGTGCTGGTGGCCAGCGGCCTCCTGGCACGGCCGATGCTCGACTCCTTTGGCGTGACGCTGGGCTGGGCCGGCACCCTGGTGCCGATCATCGGCACTATCGGCCTCGTGCTGATCGTCCTGGAAGGCGCTCTGGACATCGAGTTGCGACGCCAGCGCCTGCGCCTCATCGCGGCGACCTTTCTCCTGGCGACGGCCGGTTTCGTCATCGCTACCATCAGCTTCGCGTTGGCCGGGCGTTGGCTGCTGGGTCTTGGCACGGTGCAGTCCATTCTGCTGGCAACGTCGGTTGCCGTAATCAGCAGCGCGGTCGCCATTCCAAGCAGTACTTTTCTGCCGCCCAAGGCGCGCGAATTCATCACCTACGAAAGTTCGATGTCGGACATCATCGGGGTCCTGGTTTTCTTTTCCCTGCTCGGTTCGGATGGTACGGTTGGCGGCGCCCTGTTGGCGCTGCTCGGCGGCGGCATGTTGTCGCTCCTGCTATCGCTGCTCTGCGCCTTGGTGTTGATGCTGCTATTGCTGCGCGTGTCCGGGCCGATCCGCTTCGTACCCTTGCTGGCCGGCTTGTTCGCCTTGTACGCGACAGGCGAGCTGCTGCATCTCTCGCCGCTGATCATGGTGCTTTTCCTGGGCCTGTTGCTCAACAAGCCGTCGCTGGTTACCCGCTTCCGGCCGGTTCGCGCGTGGGTGAGTAGAGAATACGAATCGACGCTGTCCGAGTTTCGTACCCTGGTCGTCGAACTGACCTTCGTCGTGCGCGGCTTCTTCTTCGTACTGCTCGGCTACTGGACGGATTTGTCCGATCTCACCTCGTCGTCAGCCTGGCTTGGCGCGGGTCTGGTTCTGACGGTGGTGTACGGTAGTCGTTTCGTCATGTTGCGGCTGATGTTGGGGCCTGCTGCTGCCGGGCCGCTGATGTGGATTGCCCCGCGCGGCTTGATCACGGTTCTGCTCTTCCTGCACGTTCGCGACACGTTCTCGCTGCCCAGCTACCTCAATGGTTCGATCATGCTCGTGGTGCTGGCTTCGTCGGCTTTCATTCTGATCGCCAGTTATCAGGTCAACCGGCAGGTGCCGCAGGCAGCTCTCCCCGACGTGCCGCCCTTGCCGCCTCCCGACGACGAGGCACTGGCCAGCACACGCGAAGCAGTCGACGAGCCGGGCAGGGTTGACGTTCGCGAGCGCGCCTGAGCTGGTCGGCGTGACGGTCGCGCGTTCCCGGCACGCCTGATCGCTTGCCAGGCTTGCATTATTCGCGGCGCTCGGTTCTAATTACTCCTCTGCCCCGATGACTGCCAGCTGACGACGATGCGGCAATTCCACGACCATGATGTGTTTCCGCTTGCTCCTTCTGGAGCCTGTTTGGTTGTTGCCGTCGGCGTCTCTCCCGTAGGTGTCGTACGCTTGGTACGCGTACCAGGCGCCACGCCGGCAAGGGCCAGGAGAAGACAAGTCAAAGCGTAGGAAGAAACGACAACTCATTCCAGAAACCCCCGCCGGTGAAAGCCGGGCGGGGGTTTTGTTTTTCTGCAGCAACGTCCGGCAAAGTCAGCAGTGCAATTCAATTGAAGGAGAGTCCCTTGGCCAAGCAAACATTCGAAACCCTCAGCGGTGCACAGATCGTCGTGCGCCTGCTCGAACGACAGGGCGTGCGTACCCTGGCCGGTATCCCCGGCGGTGCAATTCTGCCCATCTACGACGCCTTGTCGCAGTCCGCGCTGATTCATCATGTGCTCGCCCGGCACGAACAGGGCGGCGGCTTCATGGCCCAGGGGATTGCTCGCGCCACCGGCGCACCGGCGGTATGCCTGGCTTCTTCAGGCCCCGGGGCGACCAATCTGCTGACGGCGATTGCCGACGCCAAGCTGGATTCGATTCCGCTGGTGGCCATCACCGGGCAGGTGCCGCGAGCGATGATCGGTACCGACGCCTTCCAGGAAGTCGATACCTACGGTCTGAGCATTCCGATCACCAAACACAACTTCCTGGTCAATTGTGCCGAGGACCTGCTCGAAGTCGTCCCGCGCGCCTTCCGGATCGCCGCTTCGGGTCGCCCGGGGCCGGTCCTGATCGATATTCCGAAGGACGTCCAGAATCAACTGGTCGAGGTCGGCGAGTGGCCCGCCATCGGCGTTGCCGAGCCCGTTCCAGCGCCGGCTGCCGAGCGGGTCGGCGTCGCTGCGGCGATGATCAACGAGGCCTCCCGGCCCATTCTTTACCTCGGCGGTGGGGTCGTCCATTCGGGCGCCTCCGCGGCCGCCGTGGCGCTGGCCGAAAAGGCCGCTTTGCCGACGGTGATGACCCTGATGGCGCTCGGTGCGCTGCCGGTCGAACATTCGCTGTCGCTCGGCATGCTCGGCATGCACGGGGCGCGCTTTACCAACCTCGCGCTTGACGAGTGCGATCTTCTGATTGCGGTCGGGGCTCGCTTCGACGATCGTGCGACCGGCAAGGTGGCGGGTTTCTGCCCGCAGGCCAAGATCGTGCATATCGACATTGACCCTTCGGAGCTGGACAAGATCAAGACCGCGCACGTCGGCATCGCCGGCGACGTCAACGCCGTGCTGCAAATGTTGCTGCCAGCGGTTGAGGCACAGCAGCGGCAGGCATGGCTGGCGCGTGTGGCCGGCCTGAAGGCGGCGCATCCGCTGCGCCTGCCGGGAGTCGACGACCCGCGTACGCCTTACGGTTTGATCCGCGCCGTCGCCGATTGCCTCGACGATCAGGCAACCATCACCACCGACGTTGGTCAGCATCAAATGTGGGTGGCGCAAGCCTACCCCTTGCGCCGGCCGCGCCAGTGGCTGACCTCCGGCGGTCTCGGGACGATGGGCTTCGGAATGCCGGCGGCGATCGGCGCGGCACTCGCCGAGCCGGAACGGACGGTGGTCTGTTTTACCGGCGACGGCAGCATTCTGATGAACGTGCAGGAACTGGTGACCGCGGCCGAAGAGAAGGTCAATGTCAAGATCGTGCTGATGAACAATTCGTCGCTGGGCCTGGTTTTCCAGCAGCAGACCTTGTTCTACGGCGAGCGCATCTACGCGTCGAAGTTCAAGGGAATGCCTGACTTCGTCCGCGTCGCCGAGGGTTTCGGCGTGCCGGCCATCGATCTCGATACGGAGAGCGATCCGCGCGCAGCGCTGGCCGCCGCCTTGTCTGCCCCCGGCCCGATGCTGATTCACGCCAGCATCGCCATGCACGAACAGGTTTTGCCGATGGTGCCGCCCGGTGCCGCCAACAAAGACATGATCGGAGGCTGAACGCTATGAACTCGATCTCACGAACGGAAAATGAGGCGCTGGCGCGTACGGTGCTCGAACTGGACGTCTACAACCACCCCGGCGTCATGTCCCACGTCGTCGGTCTGTTCTCGCGCCGCGCCTACAACGTCGAAGGCATCCTGGTGATGCCGGTGGGCAGCGGCGTGACCAGTCGCATCTGGCTGCTGGTCAATGAGGACCAGCGCCTGGACCAGATGGTCAAGCAGGTGGAGAAGCTGGAGGACGTACTGGCTGTGCGCCGGCACGGTGCCGAGCACGAGGTGTTCGTCCGCCTCGAGGAGTTTTTCCGCTAGCCCGAACTTTGGCCCGCCGAAATAGCTGGAGCCCTTGTGTGATGCGGGGTCTGGCTTTTTTTCTGCCGAAAGCGTACCCATGTAAAATGAGATGGTTGCCCTTGCTTTTTGGGCGGATTTGTTGCATG